>Ga0315298_1000080_pt1 | contig 177898 bp, 136 predicted proteins | sample WHS_1_MG_FD_203077 | JGI IMG/M metagenome (GOLD analysis project Ga0315298, IMG submission 203077) | Extremophilic microbial mat communities from Washburn Hot Springs, YNP, Wyoming, USA - WHS_1_MG | ecosystem: Environmental > Aquatic > Thermal springs > Hot (42-90C) | place: USA: Wyoming...
ACGGGCGACGTGGCGTGATTATTCTCTTGGTGATGGTTGGCCTAGGCTTCTGCCTGGAGGGGTGCGGCCGAGGGCCTTCCCGGGCGCGTCCGGGCGGTCTCCGCGACAGTGCCGAGACCACGCTGTCTTTGTGGACTATATGGAACGCCGAGCCGCGCCGCTCTGCTCTCGCTGAACTCGTCAGCGATTTCGAGGGGGAGCATCCCGAGATCCGCGTTTTGGTTAACTCTCTCGAGCCGGACGCTTACAAGACCGTCATCCGCGTCGGCCTCGGCTCAGCCTCGCCGCCCGACATATTCTTCGTTTGGGACGGCGAATGGCTGCGCAACTTCGTGCGGGCGGGTGCTGTTCTTGACCTGACGCCTTATATGGACGCCGACGATATGAGATGGCGTCGCTGCTTCCTGCCGCAAGGCCTACGTTACTTTACCTATCGGCGTCGGGTGTGGGGCGTCCCGTATCTGCTTCAGTGCACATTCTTCTTGTACAACAAGAACATCTTCGCCCAGCAGGGCCTTCAAGTCCCCAAAACCTGGCCTGAGCTTCTTGAGGTGGTCAGGCGACTGCGCCAGGCTGGTATAGTTCCAATAGCCCTGGGTAACCAACAGCGCTGGCCGGCCCATCACTTCCCTGGCGTATTGTGGCAGCGTCTGATGGGAGAGGCACGCTGTGAGGCCAACTATGACCCCTTAGGACCAGGGCAGTACGCTGAGCGTGAATGGGTACGGGGCCTGGACATGTTCTCGGAGCTCTTGCGTCTTGGAGCCTTCAACGAAGCTCTCAACGCGACCACACGCGAGAGCGCCCGTGCCCTTTTCTACTCCGGTCGGGCGGCCATGTTTTACACGGGCACCTGGGACTTTGCACGGCTTGGCAGCGGCGGCGAGGCTCCGCCGGAGTTCTGGGACGCTTGGGATTTCTTTAACTTCCCGGCCGTCCCCGGAGGCAAGGGCAACCAGGAGGCGCTGGCAGGTGCGCCGGACGGCTATGTAATCTGCGCGCGGTCGCCCAATGTGGAGGCGGCGGTCGAGTTCCTTAAGTACCTGACGCGCCCGAACGTCGCCGCCAAGTTTGTAGCCCGCTGCCAGGAGCTTGTGCAGGTGCGCGGGGCGGTGACCGACTCCAACGCCGGGCCGCGTCTGCGCAAGTATGCTGAAATGGTAGCGGCGGCTCCTCAGATATGCCCTTGGCCCGATACTCTCATGGAGCGCTCGGTTGCGGATGAGCTACTCAACCGTATCCAGGCTTTCCTCGACTGGCAAGGTACTCCCGAGGACATTATGGCGGCGGTGCGGGCGCGCCAGGCCGAGGTGAAGACGCGGCTCCAAGCGGAGCTGGCGGCTGGGGCAACCGCTGAAGAGACTACGCAGGAGTGACCGGCGGTGGGTGAACCATCTTGCTAAGCAAAATTCTCTCGGGCATCGTTATCGTGGTCTTGGGATTGGTGGTGGTGGCGGCAGTGCTTTCGTACTACCGCCTTGCGACGGCGCCCGCCAGGCCGGGCGGTGTTGCGCCCGGCGGCACCTCAGGGCCTCCGCCAGTCCCTGCGCCCGTCCCGGGGCCGGGGTCGGGTATCTCTTCGGGCAGCGAGGAACCACTCCCACCGCAAGCTGTCCCGGCTCAGCCGGCTATCGGAGGGGAGGAGCGTCGTAGCTCAATCCTGGAGCTTGCCCTAACGAGTCTGCCAGGTTGGGCCGGCAAGATTGTCGCCCATGATGCAAACTGGGCCACGGCGACGGTCCGCGCGACTTCTCCAGACCGAAAGGTGAGCCTTGACATCCGCGTCGTCTGGGATTCCGAACTCGGCGACTATGAAGTGGTGAGTGCTGTGCCGGCGCTTGGGTCTAGGCCTGCCTCGAATCCTGCTGCGGCGGTCCCCGAAGGCATTGCCCAGGCAATTGCTGCCCGGCCCACCTTCGCCGCCCTACCTGATCGCAAGTTAATACCCAAACAAATCGCGGACAAGGCTGCGGTCATAGTGGTGCAGGGCGGCGGAGCAGCTTGGAAGGTGGCCCTCCAGCGCCGCGATGGTCAGTGGGTCATCACCGACGCCCGCAAGCTTCAGCCTACCCCATGAAGCTACCGGCCCAGCGGTCTCAAGCCCTCATGTTCGTCCTGCCAGCCCTGGCAGTATTCGGGCTTTTCGTGCTCTATCCCATGGCGGCAACTTTCGTGATGAGCCTGTTTTCTTGGAAGGCGATGTCTCCCGAGCGCCATTGGGTTGGCCTGAATAACTACGCACAGCTCCTGCGTGACCCGGTCTTTTTCATCTGCCTCAAGAACAACGGTCTGTGGATTGTTCTTTCCTTGGCGGTTCAGCTTCCGATTGCGTTGTTGTTGGCCGTGGCTCTCAGCGGCGGCCCAGGGCGGGTCCAGTGGCTGCGCGCTGCCTTCTTCACGCCCTTTGTGCTGCCTATAGTGGCCGTGGCACTGGTGTGGTGGGTTATTTTTGAGCCAAACTTCGGTTTGGCGCGGGCGGTGGTGGGATTGCTGGCAGGCCTGGTTCACCAGGGGCAGCCGCGCACCATCGCGTGGCTGGGCGACCCTCGGCTGGCAACCCTTTCCATCATTGCGGTTGCCTGCTGGCGCTATCTTGGCTTTCACATGATGGTGATGCTCGCCGGTCTCCAGGCCATCGCTCCGGAGTACTACGAGGCGGCTATCTTGGACGGCGCAACGCCGTGGCGTGTCTTCCGCCACGTCACCTTGCCTCTGATGCGCCGGATCATCTTGGTGGATGCCCTCTTAATCGTGGTCGGATCGGTCAAGGTCTTTGAGCTTATTTGGGTGATGACCGGAGGAGGCCCGCACCACGTGAGCGAGGTTTTGGCCACGTACATGTACTATTGTGGCTTTACCATTGACCGCATGGGCTACTCGGCGGCCCTGGCGAGCATCATGGTGGTACTTACTCTGGCGGCTACGGCAGCTTACTTGCGAATGGCTGCGGTCGAGCCGGAAGAGGTTTGAGGAGTAATGGTGGGGCTCAGAGCGGGTGTAAAGGCGGCCCTCTTGGCACTGGCGGCGTTAGTTTTCCTGGCGCCGATTTTTTGGGCGGTGGTGGGTTCCCTAAAGCCGCCCGACGAGCTATTGCTCAAACCCTGGTCCTTGCCATCCCGGCTGTATCTTGACAACTACGCCGCGGCTGTTCAGGGAGGCCTTCTGCGGTACCTGCTCAACAGTGTCATCATCACGGTCGTTGCGGTGGTCGGCATCCTGGTCCTTGGGGTACCTGCGGCCTATAGCTTCGCGCGGCTGCCTTTGCGGGCACGCAGCCTGCTGCTGGGCCTCGCGGTTTCTGGAATACTCTTGCCCGCCCACGCTGTGCTTTTGCCGGTCTATGAGATTTGCCAGCGTCTGCGCCTTGCGGATTTGCCGGCCCTGGCTGGGCCGTACGTTGCCTTCGGCTTACCCTTGGCTATTCTATTACTTCGTGCCTACTTTGCGTCGCTGCCGGCTGAGCTAGTGGATGCAGCCGTGATGGACGGTGCCTCACACTGGAGAATCGCCTGGCAGATCTTCGTGCCCGTGGCGCGGCCGGCCATTGCTACGGTGGCCATATTCCAGGCCGCTTGGGTTTGGAACGAACTCCCCTTCGCGCTGGTTCTCATCAAGTCCCCACAGTGGCAGACATTGCCTCGGGGCCTGCTGAGCTTTCAGGGCCAGTACACCTCCGACTGGGGGGCAATCCTGGCGGGTGTCGTGGTGGCTTCAGCGCCCGTAGTTATCCTGTATCTCTTCTTCCAGCGTCAGATTACGCGCGGCCTTACGGCAGGTGCCGTGCGGTAGGCCCTGGCTTGCGGCGGGCTGGTTCGCCGCATCCTCCAGCCTTTGGTATACTTCTGGCGTACTTCAGGTCGAAGGCCGGCTATGTATGAGGCGGGATCATAGCCCAGGGCAGGGATGCTGAGTGCTTCTTATTGATGATGCCTACGTTGTCTGCGGGGCGACGCCGCCAGTGCCGTCGCGCATTTTGATAGCCGAAGGCCGCATCGCGGCGGTGGGCCTGCCGGAGAGCGTGCCGGTACCTCGTGGGGCTGAGGTGATTCGGGTCTTCGGCCGGCGCGTAGTTGCTGGTTTCGTTGACATCCATATTCATGGCGGCGGTGGAGCCAGCTTCATGGACGGTACGCCGGAAGCTTTCGCGGAGGTCTGCCGGTATGCTGCCCGCCACGGTACGACGGCGTTGCTGGCCACGACGCGCTCGGCACCGCCCGACCGCCTTCTCGAAGTGGTGTCGGCTCTCGGGCGGTTCGAGGGCGTGCCCGACGGTGCCAAGTTCATGGGCATTCACCTTGAGGGGCCTTTTTTGAGCCCCGAGCGGCCGGGAGCTCACAATCCAGACTATCTCCGCGTCGCGGCTCTGGACGAAGTGGATAGGTTGCTCGACGCCGCCAACGGCAAAATCAAGCATTGCACCCTTGCTCCAGAGCTTCCAGGCGCTCTGGGTGTGATCGAAGTGCTTCGCAGCCAGGGTGTGACTGTGGCCTTGGGCCACTCCTCTGCCGATTTCTCCACCGCTCGGCGCGCTATTTCCCATGGGGCTAGCATTGCCACCCACGTCTTCGACTGCATGCCGCCTCTTCATCACCGCGAGCTATCCATCACCAGCGCAGCCGTCACCGACGACCGCGTAGTGGCTGAGGTCATCGCTGACGGGCACCACATCCATCCGGCCATGATTCGTCTCCTGGTGCGCGCCAAGCAACCCCACCGCGTAGCGCTGGTCTCCAATAATTTCTTCGCTGCCGGCATGCCCGACGGCGTGTACTCTCGGGACGACCGCATTATCTCCGTCGAGCATGGTCTTGCGTATCTGGCTGATGCGGGAAATCCCATCATCGCAGGCGCCACGGTTGGCATGGAACGCGCTTTCGCCAACCTCATCCAGTTCGCCGGCGTTTCCGTGCAAGAGGCCTCGGAGATGGCCTCTGCGGTGCCTGCTGCGATTATCGGTGAGCAACACTCCATTGGAAGCATTCGTGTCGGCGCTCAAGCTGACCTGGTCGTACTGGACCATGACGGTAGCGTTTGGATGACCCTGGTGGACGGGCGCATGGTCTACCAGGTCGAGGAGTAGGCTGATTATCCTTGGGGAGGTGGCTGCTGTGCCGTGGGCTGATTTGGTTTTGACCGTGGCAGAAAGTAAGCGTCTGATTGCCAGGGCAGTGCCGGCGCTCGACCTGGTCCGGCGCGCTCTTGCCCACGGCACGGTCATCGTCTGCCGCGGCAGCACTTGTGCCTATGTGGCCGAGGAACTCACGGGGCGCCGCCTGCGGAAATTCTCCTTTGTGCTCGGGCGCGTCACCCCAGCTGGCTTCGACAGAGACGATTTATTCGACGCTTCCCTTCCGGAAGTGGTGCTGCGAAGAGGTCAGCCGGTTGAGGGTCTATCGCTCTCCGACGCTTTGGCCGAGCTGCAGGCCGGCGACGTTGTGATCAAGGGCGCCAATGCTCTCGATTATCGGGCCGGCTTGGCCGCGAATCTCATCGGCCACCCAAGTGGCGGCACCCTCGGCGCTGTGCTTGGGGTCGTCCACGGCCGAGGTGCGCATCTGGTCATCCCCGTTGGCTTGGAGAAGCTCGTCGCTGGCGACTTGCTCGCGACCGCACGTCGCATTGACGAGGCTCACGCCGACGCTGCGGTTCCTCGCTTGTGGCCTGTGCGAGGGCACATCGTTACCGAAATCGAGGCCTTGTCCTTGCTGTGCGGCGTGGATGCCGTCCACGTTGCTTCGGGGGGCATCTGCGGGGCCGAAGGCGCGGTATGGTTGAGAGTGTTCGGGAGCCACCAGCAGGTTGCCGCAGCTCTTCGGGTGGCCGATGAGGTCCATGGGGAGCCTTCCTTCTTCGAGGCTTCGTCGGACGCTGGCGAGGCGCAGGGGAAGCACAATGTCACCGACGCCTCCTGAAGCTCGCTATTGGGAGAGACGCGACGGAGCAGTAGTGTGCCGTTTGTGCACATGGCACTGCAACATCAAGCCGGGCGCCACTGGCGTGTGCCGCGTGCGGCGAAATGACGGCGGCGTACTCCGCGCCCTCACTTACGGTCGCATTACGGCTGCCAATCTGGACCCTATTGAGAAGAAACCTCTTTTCCATTTCTATCCAGGCCGTCCCATCCTCTCCATTGGTAGCTGGGGCTGCAACCTGCGCTGTTCCTTTTGCCAGAATTGGGAGATTTCTCAACAAGAGGCGCCAACCCGCGAGCTGATGCCTGCGGCCGCCGCAGAGCTGGCTGCTCAGCTTGAGGCGCAAGGCAACCTAGGCATTGCCTACACTTACAATGAGCCCTTCATTTGGTTCGAATACGTTTACGACACCGGCAAGCTAGTTCACGAACGGGGCCTGAAGAACGTCTTGGTGACCAACGGCATCGTGGAGGTGGAGCCGCTGGAAGAGCTACTCCCGCTGATTGACGCGATGAACGTAGACATTAAGTCCATGGACGATGAATTCTACCGGCGAATGGCGCAGAGTAGTGGGCTAGCCGCCCGGCGCACGGTTGAACTGGCTTGGGGCCGCGCCCACGTGGAGATAACTAATCTCGTCATCCCTGGCGAGAACGACGACGACGAGGACTTTCGCCGCCTCGCCGAGTGGGCTTCATCTATCTCTCGGAAGCTGCCCGTACATGTCTCGCGCTACTTTCCGGCGTATCGCTGTAGAATACCTCCCACGCCTGTGGAGACTCTGGAGCGTGCCCGCCGAATTTTGTCCGAGAGGCTCGACTTTGTCTACGTGGGCAACGTGGTGACGGCGGAGGGCGACAATACCTACTGCCCGAGGTGCGGTGCGTTAGTGGTGCGGCGGCGGGGTTACCAGGCCGAGGTTGTGGCACTGGATGAAGGTGGGCGCTGTGCAGCCTGCGGGGAGGAGCTAGGCATTGTCCGATGAGCTGAGCCGAGGCAGACAGCAGCGAGGGGCGCGCCGCTGGCTTTCCCGCACCCGCCAGGCGGCTACCGTCTTCGCTCGTTACGGCTTCGCCCCGGCCATGCACCGGATAGGCCTTGGCCGCTTTGTACCCCACAGACATGCGAGGGAAACCGAGGAGCTGGACTTGCCGGTGCGCTTGCGGCTGGCGCTGCAAGAGCTGGGGCCGGTGGCGGTAAAATTGGGCCAAGTTCTCGCCAGTCGCCCCGATCTCCTACCCAAGGAATTCGTCGCTGAGCTTCGCGGCCTCCAAGATGCCGTAGCGACCTTTCCCTTTGAGGATGCCCGACGGATTGTGGAAACCGAGCTGGGGCGACCGGTAGAGGAGATTTTCGCCGAATTCTCGCCCGAGCCGGCGGCTGCCGCTTCCTTGGCGCAGGTGCACAAAGCCCGCCTCCGCACGGGAGAGTTGGTCGCAGTCAAAGTGCAGCGCCCGGACGCCGAGGCTTTGGTGGAAACGGACCTGCAGATTCTCCTCTTTGCAGCGCGGGTAGGCGAGCGTTACAGCCGCGTCCTGCAAAGTGCCGGCGCCGTCGAGATCGTGCACGAGTTCGCCTACTACATGCGTAACGAACTTGATTTCCGAGTGGAAGGCTACAACACCGACCGACTGCGCGAAGCCTTGGGCCATCTTGAATTTGCGAAGGTCCCAGCGGTTTACTGGCCACTTTCCGGCCGCCGGGTGCTCACCATGGAGTGGTGCCAGGGCGTGAAGGCCAGTGACCTCGATGAGCTTCGGGCTGCCGGCATAGACTTACGACGTGCCGCCGCCCACATCGCTGCCCTTTTCATCCATGAGGTGTTCGGGATTGGCTTTTTTCATGGCGACCCCCACGGCGGCAACATTCTCGTCCAGCCTGGCGAGCGCATCGTGCTCCTCGACTGCGGCAACGCCCATAGCATCAGCCCGCGCCTCCGCGAAGCTATGGCCGCTGTCGTTGCGGCCCTTCTTGCCCAAGACTCCGAGGCCCTCACCTATGAGCTTCTTGACTTCGGCATCGTGTCCGAGCAGACCAACGTGGACGCCCTGTTTCAGGATGTTGACCGCATGCTCGCCCGCTTTGCTTCGGTCCGCAGCTCCGATGTCCGTGTGGGTGAGGCGATGGATCAGGTTCTAAGCCTGGTCTTGAGGCACCACGTTCGCCTTCCTGCGGCTGCGGGGGCCATTGGGCGGGCGCTGATGGTGACGGAGGGGCTGTGCCGCCAACTCGATCCGGATTTCGATTTTCGCCAGGTAGCCCAGGATACGCTGCCGCAACTGGCTGGGGGCGGCGCGCTGGGGCTGACAGCGCGCCGGGTGCGTGCCCAGGCACGCCGGCTTAGCCGTTTCGCGGCGCTCCTGCCGAAGCAGGCATCCCGCTTTCTCATGAAGGCGAATTCCGGGAGCCTTCGGATGCGCTTGGCTCTTGAGGATGCTGACCAGCATTTGCGGCGCCTCGACGTAATGGCGAACCGCCTGGCCTTCGCGCTGGTGGTCGCTGCTTTCGTCATGTCTTCGGCCATCATAATCTCCAGCGAGCGCGCCATGGTTAGCATTACGCCAGTAGGTGGCGCCCTTTACGCGGGGGTGGCCGCTGTCTTCGGGCTGTGGTTGCTCTACTCGATCATCCGTTCCGGCCGCCTATGACCTCCCGAGCCTCCCGCAAACGCTCACCTTTGCACTGCGGCCGCCCCTTGGTGCTAGCCTCGGCTTCGCCGCGTCGCGCCTGGCTGCTGCGCGAAGCTGGCATCGAGGCAGAAGTGGTCCCGCCGCCGCCTGAAGTAGAGGAAACGGTTCCGCAAGCTTCCAGTCCGGTTGATGCAGCGATGATGGCGGCCCGTGCCAAAGCTCTTGCTGTTGCCCGATTGCGGCCTGATGCTTTGGTGCTGGGAGCTGACACGGTGGTGGCCATAGGGGAGCGAATTTTGGGCAAGCCTGCGGACGCCGCCGAGGCCTGCGCGATGCTACGGGACTTGGCGGGCCGCGCCCATGAGGTGTACACTGCTCTTGCCTACGCGGCCAGCCTTGGCTCTGAGGCGAAGATTCTGGCCGAAGATGTGGTCTCGTCCGAAGTAGTTTTCCGGCAACTCTCGGAGGAGGAGATTGCGGCCTACGTGGCTACGGGAGAGCCAGCGGACAAGGCCGGGGCTTACGCAATCCAAGGGGAAGCGGGGCGTTTCGTGGCCCAGCTCAAGGGTGCTTGGGATAACGTTGTTGGCCTGCCTGTGGCGAGAGCGGTGGAACTGCTTACCCAAGTCCGGCTGGAGCTTTCCCGGCTAGAGGAGGACGGGTGAGGATGGGGCGGCACTGGTGGACGCAGGGCACGGCGCGATTTCGGCACCTTTTTGCACGTTTCATGCCGGGCATTGGCATCGATCTGGGCACTGCTAATACCCTGGTCTACGTCAAGGGGCGCGGAATCATCCTTCGCGAACCCTCGGTGGTGGCCCTGGATGCCAACAGCGGGCGGGTGTTGGCAGTTGGGCTGGAGGCCAAGCGCACTGTGGGCCGCACTCCCGCGAGTATCAGGGCCGTCCGCCCTTTGCGCGACGGTGTCATTGCCGACTTCGACGTTACAGAGCAGATGCTGGCACACTTTATCCGCCAGGCTCTCAATAGGGGCATCAGCGTGCCGCCGAGAGTCGTAGTGGGGGTGCCGAGCGGTATAACCGAAGTCGAGCGCAGGGCGGTGGTGGAGGCTGCCAAGAGGGCGGGGGCCTGGGAGACGCGGCTCATTGACGAGCCGATGGCCGCTGCTATTGGCGCGGGCATGCCAGTGGCCGAGCCGATTGGTAACATGGTGGTTGACATCGGCGGCGGTACTACGGAGATAGCGGTCATTTCCCTTGGTGGCATTTGCACCCAGCGTTCGATACGGATAGCCGGCGAGGAGATTGACGAAGCCATCGTGGCGTACGTGCGCCGCGAATACAATCTTTGCATCGGCGAGGCCACCGCCGAGCAGATTAAGCTCGAGATAGGGTCGGCTTTCCCTCAGCCCGAGGAGAAGACTATGCAAATCCGCGGCAAGGACCTCCTCACCGGTCTGCCGAAAAGCGTCACAATTCGCTCGGAGGAAGTACGTGAGGCGGTTGCAGAGCCGGTGGCGGCCATTGTTGATCTGGTCAAGGAGACCCTTGACGCTACGCCGCCCGAGCTGGCGGCCGATGTCATGAACCGCGGCATCGTCCTGGCGGGAGGGGGAGCTCTTTTGCGTGGCCTCGACCAGCTCATCAGCGCAGAGACAGATATACCCGTGTATGTGGCTGAGGACCCACTCACCTGCGTGGTGCTCGGCACCGCGCGGTATCTTGAGGAGCTAGACGGGCTGCCCACGGCCCGGTAGATAGAAGCCATGCGCACCGGCGAGAACTTACTCCGGCCGGTGGCGGTGCTGGCCTTGGCGGCGGTAGTGCTGACTGCCATGCAGCATAGCGCTTGGAGGCGAGGACACCGGGCTGGTGTTGAGCGGGTGGTTCAGCGCCTTCTAGGGCCGGGCGTAGTCTTGCTTAGCCGGGCGGCGACTGCCGTAGGCGATGTGGGCTTCTCTCTGACTGCTGCCGCCCGACTGCGGCGGGAAAACCGAGCCTTGCGCGAGGAGTGCGAGGAGTTAGCTGCCGACCGCAGACGGTTAGCTCAGATAGTGGCCGAAAATGCCCAACTACGGCGGGAGCTGAATTGTCCCCTGCCGCCCAAGGTTAGCCGCGTCGCTGTGGTGGAGGTAATTGGCCGCACCCCGGGCCTGCTGCGTCGTCGGGTGACCGTGCGTGCCGCGTCGGGTATCTTCCTGGCCAAAGACGATGTACTGCTGCAGGGCGGGTGTCTGGCCGGCCGGCTGGTCGAGGCCAACGGCCCGCAAGGTGAGGCTGTACTAATCATGGACTCCGAACACGCCGTCGCAGGCATCAACCAAAGGTCTCGTGACCAAGGAATGTTGTACGCTGAGCCGCCGACGGGCGGGCGCGGAGATTTGTTGCGTATGGACAAGCTTGTGGGGCGCTGTGACATGGCTCCGGGGGACATTATCGTCACCTCTGGCGTTGGCCAGGTCTACCCGAAGGGTCTTCCGGTGGGGAGAGTGGTTGCTGTCACGTACAGTCCGGGAGCTGGGGGAGTGGTGAGTGCCTTGGTGCAGCCTTTCGCGGACCTGGATAGGGCCGAGTTCTTTACGGTTGTTCGAATCGTTGGAAGCCCCTGAGGTGGTGGCGGAGTGGTTTACCTTGGTTCTGCTTTGATAGCTGCGGTGGCTGCAACGATAGAAGCGGCCTGGGCGCCGTGGCTGTTCTGGGGCGGAGAGCGTCCGGAGCTAACGGTGGCGGCAACCGTAGTGCTTGGCCTTGTAGCTGGCCCGCGCTGGGGGCTTGCGTGTGGGTTTTTTGGGGCGCTGTTCCGTGGCGCTCTGTTGCGGGAAACCTACGGCGCCCTATTCTTGGCCATGATGGGGTTGGGGCTGCTTGCGGGCGTCGGGGGGCACCGAGTTCTAGCGCGGCGGGTGCTGGCGGCTTGTGCGAGCGTGGCCGTCTGTGTGCTGGCGTTTCGTGTGGTGATTGCCCTTTTTCATCCGGCGGGAGAGTTCGCTTTGACCTTTCTCGGAGCTTTGCGCGCGTCGTTGTACTCAGCCGTCGCTGCCGTGCCAATATACCTGGTAGCCGCTTGGGGGCATGAGGTCGCTCTCCGTAGCGGCGCGCCAGGATTGCATTGGAGGTAAAGCTCGGCATGGATTCGGTGAGCAAAATAGTTCCCTGGGACGAGGTGGATGAGCTGGTTGCCCGCCTGCGGGGCGAGGGCAAGACCATCGTTTTCACCAATGGGGTTTTCGACCTGTTGCATGTGGGGCACGTCCGCTACCTGAGGGAAGCTAAAAGCTACGGCGACGTACTCATACTGGGTCTAAACTCAGATGCCTCCGTGCGCCGTATCAAGGGTCCTCGGCGGCCCATCGTGCCCGAAAGCGAAAGAGCCGAGATGCTTGCCGCCCTCGAGTACGTGGACTATGTCGTAATCTTCGAGGATGATACTCCGGAGGCACTGATACGAAAGGTGGCACCGGACGTACACGTCAAGGGGGGCGACTACAGTCCCGACGACCTGCCGGAAGCCCCGCTGGTTCGCGCTCTAGGCGGCCGTGTGGTGGTCACCGCCTTGGTCAATGGCAAGTCCACGACCATCACCATCGGTCGGGTGCTGGAAACACACGCCGATCTGCTCCAGGAGGGCCGCAACGGGCAGTGAAAGTCGTCGGCATAATCCCCGCCCGTTACGCCTCCACGCGGTTGCCCGGCAAGGTGCTTGCCGAAATTGCTGGCAAGCCCATGGTGCAGCATGTTTATCAGCGGGCGCGTCAGGCACGGTGCCTGTCGGAGGTGATGGTGGCCACTGATGATGATCGCGTGGCCCGTGTGGTAGCCGGGTTTGGTGGCCGTGTCGAAATGACTTCCCCTTACCACCGCACGGGGACCGACCGGCTGGCGGAAGTGGCCGCCCGTGTCGAGGCCGACCTCGTCGTGAACATTCAAGGCGACGAGCCGCTGCTTGACCCAGCCGTCATCGAGGCCGCGGTTGCTCCCTTCTTCTCGGAGCCGGGCTTGCGGATGGGTACCGTAGCCACACCCATTCGGGAGCTGTCCGAACATCTTAGCGAATCCGTGGTGAAGGTTGTCCTCGACCGGCGGGGTTTCGCTCTGTATTTCAGTCGGTGTCCCATACCGTTTTTTCGCTTAGATAGTCCGTCGCCCTGGCCGCAGGAATCACGGCGGCAGCATCCCATCTCCCATCTGTGGCCACTCAAGCACATCGGCTTGTATGTGTATACCGTGGAGACTTTGTTGTGGTTCGCTGGTCTGCAACCGACCCCGCTGGAGCAGACGGAGAAGCTTGAGCAGCTTCGGGCCCTAGAAAATGGCTGTCCCATCCGCGTCGTCACTGTGGACTACTCACCGATTGGGGTAGACACCCCCGAGGACCTGGAGCGTGTCCGACGCCTTCTGGAGGGTCGGGGATGAAGCTGCCGCCGGTCGTTGAGGTTACGGTGCCTGGCCTCGTGGCGCCGATTGGCGGAGACAAACTGGTAGTCATCGCCGGCCCATGCACATTGGAAAGCCTCGAGTTGGGTCTGGAAGTCGCTGGCCACTTGAAGGCCGTTTGCAATCGGCTTGGGCTGCCCTACATTTTCAAGGCCTCCTTCGACAAGGCCAACCGCACTTCTGGGCGCTCCGGGCGTGGGCCGGGCTTGGAGGTAGGCCTCGGCTGGCTGGGTGAAATCCGCACCGGCTTGCAGGTGCCAGTCCTCACCGACGTTCACGAGACCTGGCAGGTCCAGCCGGCTGCGGCCGTGGCCGATGTGCTCCAGATACCCGCGTTTCTTTGCAGGCAGACAGACCTTCTCAGAGAGGCTGGACGGTCGAAGAAGGTCGTCAACATCAAGAAGGGGCAGTTTTTGGCCCCGGATGATGTCCTGTATGCCATACAGAAGGTTACGGATACAGGCAACTGGGCGGTCTTCGTGACTGAGCGTGGCACGAGCTTTGGTTACCATGACTTGGTAGTGGATTACCGTGGACTTGTGGTCATGCGCTGCTTTGGCCATCCGGTGGTCTTCGACGCTACTCATTCGGTGCAGCAGCCAGGGGGGGCCGGCGGGGCTTCTGGCGGCCAGCGGCGCTTCATCGGCGCCCTCGCCCGAGCTGCTGTGGCCGCAGGCTGCGATGGGTTGTTCATTGAAACGCACCCCAATCCAATGGCGGCCGTCAGCGACGGGCCGAATATGGTCCCGCTGGCCCAAGTGGAGCCCTTGCTGGAGCAGTGCGTAGCCCTTCGAGCCGCGCTGGCGGAGGCTGCCGACATACCCTTCGAGAACGAGGAGCGCTGAAATGGCGGAGAACGGGAAGGACCTTCGCGCGGCCATAGCGCAGGCGCGCCAAACCCTGGATATTGAGGCCGAGGCGATACGCAGCCTTACTCAGCGGCTTGGTGAGGATTTCCGTCGGGCCGTGGAATTGCTGCTGGACCTGCGGGGGCGGGCCGTGGCCTCGGGCATCGGCAAGTCCGGCGCCGTGGCCCGAAAGATTGCCGGCACTCTGGCGAGCACAGGTACGCCAGCCTTTTTCATGCATCCTACCGAGGCCCAGCACGGCGACCTTGGGATGGTGACGGGGGAGGACGTTGTTCTTATTTTCTCCAACAGTGGTGAGACGGACGAGGTTACGGTGCTGCTACCGTGGCTGAAGCGGGTCGGCGCCCCAATAATCGCCGTATGTGGGCGCCTGCAATCCACCCTCGCGCGTGAGGCCGACGCAGTGCTGGATGCTTCGGTGGAGCGGGAGGCGTGTCCATTGGGGCTGGTGCCGACGGCTTCGGCGATTGCGCAAATGGCCCTGGGCGACGCGCTCGCCATGGCGGTCATGGCCGCCCGAGGCTTCACCGTCGAAGACTACGCCAGGACCCACCCAGCCGGCACCCTCGGCCGCAAAGTACTGATGCGCGTCAAAGATCTGATGCACGCCGGCCCTGACAATCCAACCATCTCACTGTCAGCCACAGTCCTTGACGCGCTGCTGGTAATGACCAACAGCCCTATCCGCGGTGCGGTTTCCGTAGTTGACGAAGAGGGGCGGTTGGCGGGGTTTTTCACCGACGGTGACTTCCGGGTGCTCATGCAGCGCCAGGCCGACTGGGGAGCCGTTATGCGCCGTCCCATAGCCGAAGTTATGACCCGCACTCCGACGACCACCAGCCCCGAAACCCTCGCCCAGGAAGCTGCGCGCATCATGCAGACGAGGCAGTTCGACAATCTTCCCGTGGTGGACGCCGACGGCCGCGTCGTAGGCATGCTCGACATTCAGGACCTCATCGGAGCAGGTCTGGCGTGAGGCCGATGGCGGAGCTGGTTCTGCTTCACACCGCAGACCTCCACGGCAAGCTTTCGCGGGGGGCCGCTGCACGCCTGCGCCTAATGAAGGCCGAACTCGGCGCCCTCCTGCTGGACAGTGGCGACGCCTTGTCGGTGCCCAACATAATCGCCGTACCATGGCGCACTGCTGCCGCCCGGCGCATGGCTGAGGCCGGCTACGATGCCATGGCCCTGGGCAACCGCGAATACTTCTTTCGCGCCAGAGGGATTTCATGGGTGGCCCGCAGTTTCCCGTTTCCGCTCCTGGCGGCGAACCTCGACTTGCCACCGGCAGCGGGAGTAGAGCGGGTGGCTTACCTCGACCATGCCAGCGGGGAGGTAGCGGTCCTCGGATTGGCACGCTGCATGATACCGCCGACCTCCTTTCTGCAGCGGCTGAGCAATGTACGATGGCGGGACCCTGTCGAGACCGTGCGGGATATCGTTGGGCTGGCTCGGCCGAGGTCTCAGTGGTTCGTGGCCCTAAGTCACCTCGGCCTTCGCGATGACCTCAAATTAGCTTGCCAGTGTCCTGAACTGGACGTGGTGCTGGGAGCGCACGATCATTTGCTCACCGCGGTGGCTGCAACTAGCGCCGGCCCAACGGTCGTTCATAGTGGCTGCCATGCCCGGTCGGTCAGCATCATACGGCTCCGCCGGCGGAAAGCCTGCCAGTCCGAGGAGCTGCGCAAGGTGCCGAGTGAGGGCGTGGACGTGACCGTCGAGGTGGTGCGGCTGTGACAGAGCGGGTGCTCTTCGCCGACATTGGCAACACCATCGTAAAATGGCGGCTTTGGGATAGTGACGGCTGGGCGGATTCCTGCTGGGCGGAGCTGTGCGAGGCCCCTGATAAGGTTCGCGATTCCTTGCTCGCCTGGCGGCCCTCCGCCTTGGCTGTTGTGGCGAGTGTGTCCGCCGGAGCGGTCTCAGAAGTGCATTCAGTGCGCTCATGCGTTGCGGGGCGAGACGCAGCTATGCAAGGGATGGTTAGTGTGCTGGCGGTGGCGGCTGAGTTCGTTGAGCTGGCCGAGGAGGCGCGCGTCCCATTGTTTTTGGCAGGCCGTGATTTTCCAATTCCCATTCCCACCGACTACCGAGACCCGACGGAGATGGGCCTTGACCGTTTGTGCTCGGCCTTCGCGGCCCGACAGCTTTTCGGCGCGCCGGTTGTAACAGCATCTGCGGGGACGTGCCTTACGGTCGAGGCGGTGGACGCGCGAGGAGTTGTAGTGGGCGGGGCCATTGCCGCCGGCGTGAGTGCGATGGCAAAGGGGCTTGGAGAGGCCGTGCCTCACCTGCGCCCCTTCTTGGAGGATGCCCTGAGGAGTGATGTGGCTGCTTTGGAGTTGGGGCGTTCCACGGCGGAGAATCTCGCCCTGGGCCTTTGGATGGGCGCGGCAGCGGCCTTGGACCGTCTTGTTGCCATGGCCCGTGCGGTGGTGGGACAAGAGGCGCCGGTTGTTCTCACCGGGGGTGATGCCGCGGCTTTTGCCCGTCTATGTCGGAGCGAAGTAAAGGTTTGTGAGCGTCTCGTTCTTGAGGGTTTGCGGCTAGCGTACGAGAACCGGTTTGGGCGGGGCCCTAGGGAATGACGGTCGCACCGCTTCGGGTAGGCACCCTGGAAATCTTTCCGCCGGTGGGCATGGCTCCTCTGGCGGGGTTCACTAGCTTGCCCGTGCGGCTGCTGGCGCGTAGAGCGGGGGCCGGGTTTGTGTGTACGGAGATGGTTCCAGCCGAGGCCTTGGTGCGCGGCTGTGCAGCCGTTCGGCGGCGCTTGGCAATATCGGCTGCCGAACACCCGGTCTGGGTCCAGCTTTACGGCGCCGAGCCTTCGGTGTTGGCTGAGGCTGCTGCGATTGTCGAGGAGGCTGGTGCCGACGTCGTTGACCTCAATCTCGGCTGCGTAGCGCCTGAGGCAATGCGCTGTGGGGCGGGGGCCATGCTGGCCGCGCGGCCCAAGGTCGCCGCCGCATGCGTAGCGGCAATGGTAACCGCCGTCCGGCGACCGGTAACGGTCAAAATGCGTGCGGGAACAGTTCACGGCGATCGCGGCTATCTCGACCTTGCTCGCCGGCTGGTTGACGCAGGGGCCGCCGCCATCAGCCTTCATGCGCGGACCGTGTCGCAGGGGTTTCGCGGGCCGGCGGACTGGCGCCGTATCGCTGACCTTGTTGAGGCGGTGGACGTTGCGGTTCTTGGCAATGGCGATGTTCGCCAACCAGGGGATGCAGTTAGGATGCTCTCGCAAACGGGTTGTGCAGGGGTGTTGGTTGGGCGGGCAGCCATAGGCAATCCGTGGCTATTTTCGGCAATAGCAGCCCTGCTGACGGATGGCCCGGCCCCGCCCGCTCCCAGCCTTGCAGACCGCCTGGCCGTCGCTCTGTGGCTGGCCGGGATGCTCTCCTACGGTGCCGCAGCTCGCGAGCTGCCCCTCGTTCGGCGACAGGTGCTATTGTTCCTCAAACAAGCGCCTGGGATTGGGCGGCTTCGGGAGGCTGTGGCGAAGGCGCGCTGCCTTGGCGATATCCGTGAAGCCATCTTGGACTACTGGCAATGCGTCAGGCAGGAGACCTGCGCATGAAGCACGTATTAGGGCTAAGCCTCGGCTCGTCGAGGCGTGACAAGATCGTCGAAATCGAGCTGCTGGGTCAGCGCATAGTCGTAGAGCGGCGTGGCACCGATGGCGACACAGATAGGTTCCGTCAGCTAATGCTCGAAAACGATGGCAAGGTGGACGTGCTGTGCGTTGGGGGGGCGAATCTAGCCCTTCACTGGCGAGGTCGTCGCTATCCTCTTGAAAGCGTCTTGCGACTAACCCAGGGCGTCTCCCGAACGCCCTTAGTTGACGGTTCCGGCGTAAAGGACAGCCTGGAACGGTACGCGGTGCGGTGGCTTCAGGCTCTAGGCTTGGTGAACTGGCTTGAGGCGAAGGTACTCATTGCTTCGGCTGTTGACCGTTTCGGTCTGGCTGAGGAGTTGCGGGCCATGGGTGCTCGCCGCGTCGTGTGTGGAGATTTGATGTTTGACCTCGGCATCCCCATACCGCTGCGCAGCTTTCGGGCCATTGACATCCTGGCGCCCCTGTGCTTGCCTTTGCTGCGCCGCCTGCCGATGAGCTGGCTATATCCCACGGGTCATGCCCAGGAGCAGGTGAGGCCGCAATATCGGCGCTGGTATGCCTGGGCTGATGTGGTGGCCGGCGATTTCCTCATAATCCGCCGACATATGCCGGAGAGCCTCGAGGGAAAGTTGTTGGTCACGAATACCACAACGCCGGAGGACTTAGAAGAGTTGAGGAGCCGCGGCGTGCGCACTGTCGTGACTACATCTCTGCGCGTCGAGGGCCGCAGCTTTGGCACTAACATCTTCGAGGGCGTGCTAACTTGCCTATCGAGCAAACCGCGTAGTGAGATGAAACGCGAGGACTTTCTTGAGATTGCCCAGCGCATCGGGTGGCAACCGGACGTCCTTGAGCTGGCGTCGCCGCGGTGAGCAGACACGGAGTCGAGGACGCGTGGCAAAGTTCGCCTTTATCATTCATCCGCTGGACGTTTTAGATGTAGCGCGCAAATATCGGATTGCGCGCTATTTGCCGCGCTCGTGGGTAGAGGCGGCGTTGGCGTGGATGCGGCCTAGGGTGGTCAGCGAGATTACCGGCGTTGTCTCGGCGATAGGGGCGAGGACGGAGGGTTGGTTCGTAGGCTGCCCGGCGACCCCGCGCCACCTCCTGGAAGGTGGAAGCAAGGCTGTTGAGTCGGTCGTGCGAGCGGCGCGGGTTGCTCAGCAGGTGGGCGCAGGCATCGTCGGCCTTGGTGCCTACACCAGCATTGTGGGAAACGGGGGCCTTGAGGTTGCTGAGGCCTTGGACATCGCTGTGACCACCGGCAACAGCTACACGTGCTTCACCGCCGTCGAGGGGGCAATGAAGGCTGCGGAAATGATGGGCATCGCGGCGGATAAGGCTAAGGCGGCCGTGCTTGGCGCCACTGGCTCCGTTGGTCGGGCATGCTCCATACTGCTGGCAGACAAGGTGGCGTGCCTCGCGCTAGCAGGGCGGCGGCGTGACCGCCTTGAGCAAGTCGCCGCAGAAACTGCTACCCACGGGGCTAAGGACGTGGAAATCTACCAAACTCCTTCCGATGCTCTTCGTGATGCTGACATCGTCATCACTGTCACGTCGGCCCTGGAGGCCGTCGTCGAACCGCAGCACCTTAAGCCAGGCGCGGTGGTGTGTGATGTGGCGCGGCCTCGTGATGTGTCCCGGCGAGTAGTGGAGGAGCGCGATGACGTGCTGGTTATTGAAGGTGGGATCGTGAGAGTCCCTGGCCCAGTGGAGTTTCACTTCGACTTCGGCTTCCCGCCCGGCACGGCCTATGCCTGCATGGCCGAGACCATGATACTTGCCTTGGAAAACAGGCTCGAGGACTATTCGATTGGCCGCGACTTGGAGCTGGAGAAGGTTTTGGAAATCGGCGCCTTGGCGGCCAAGCACGGCTTTGAGCTGGCGGGATTCCGTGCCTTCGAGCAGCCAGTGACGGAGGAGACTATCGCGCGGGTTCGAGAACGGGCGGAAGCCAGGCGGCGTCCAGCGTAGGATTGGGCGCTCGCTACTTCGCCATAGGCGAGGAAAGCTATGGACCACGCACCTGACGAACGGGAACGCAGGCTTGAGCGGCTCCAGCGTCTCCAAGCAGAAGGACGCGACCCCTTTTCTGTTCACAGCTTCCGGCGGACGCACCACTGTCGGGAAGTGGCGCTGGGCTATCCGGCGAATGAGGGCCATGTGGTGTCAATCGCGGGCCGCCTCATGGCCATGCGCCGACACGGCAAGTCCACCTTCGCCGACCTTCATGACGAAAGTGGACGGCTCCAGGTCCAGGCACGCATTGACGTCCTCGGCAGCCAAAGCTACGAGGAATTCCTGGAACTTGACCTTGGCGACGTGATAGGCGTGGGTGGCGAAGTTTTCCGCACGCGCATGGGCGAAGTGACCCTGCTGGTGCGCGAATGGGCGTTGCTGGCGGTGGCCTTGCGGCCCCTGCCCGAGAAATACCACGGCCTGCGCGACGTGGAGTTGCGCTCCCGCCGCCGTTATCTAGACCTTATCGTCAACCCTGAGGTGAGAGAGACCTTTCGGGCGCGCGCGCGGATGATCCAGGCAGCCCGTAGCGTCCTAAACTCCCGCGGCTTCCTCGAAGTGGAGACGCCAATCATGCAGCCGATTTATGGCGGGGCGGCCGCGAGACCCTTCGTGACCCACCATAACGCCCTGGACATGGACTTGTTCCTACGCGTCGCCCCCGAGCTTTACCTCAAGCGCCTCATCGTGGGCGGTTTTGAGCGCGTTTATGAGATAGGCCGCGTCTTCCGCAATGAAGGAGTGGATAGTCGCCATAACCCGGAATTCACCATCCTCGAAGCGTATCAGGCCTACGCGGATTACGGCGACATGATGGACCTCACAGAACACTTGGTTGTCGCGATGGCGGAGGCGGCGGTGGGGCGGCGAGTCATTCGCTACCGCGGCCAGGAAATCGACCTTACTCCGCCGTGGCACCGTGTGAGTTTCTTCGAGGCGTTGCAGCAAGCCACGGGGACAGATCTTTCCAGCCTACAAGACGATGCCGAGGCTCTGGCCCTGGCCGTGCGCCTCGGCCTTGACGACCCGCCTCCGACCAATTGCGCCGAGTTCCTGGACCGCGCCTTTGCCAAGTACGTTCAGCCGCACCTCATCCAGCCGACCTTTATCTTGGACTATCCGATTGCCCTCTCGCCGCTGGCCAAACGGCACCCCAGCCGTCCACAAATTGCCGCCCGCTTCGAGCCGTTTGTCGGTGGAGAGGAGGTGGGGAATGCCTTCAGCGAGCTTAACGACCCCCTAGACCAGCGGGGGCGCTTCGAGGAGCAAGCTGCCCTGCGGGCTAAAGGAACGCTTGAGGGCCATCCCCTGGACGAGGATTTTCTCCAGGCTCTGGAACACGCCATGCCGCCGACCGGAGGCCTCGGCTTGGGTATTGACCGACTCGCGATGATAATTCTCGACAAGCCCAGTCTGCGTGAAGTGATTCTATTTCCGATGTTGCGGCCTGAGGACTGAGGGCATGCTTAGCCGAGTGCGCTATCTACTGGTAGCCATGAGGCCGTACCAATGGACGAAAAACGGACTCGTCCTGGCCGCGCTGATTTTCGCGCACCGCTGGAAGGACCCCCAGTCCTTGCGGCTGGCCGGTATGGCCTTCGTGGCCTTTTGCCTACTATCCAGCTTTGCATATCTTCTCAACGACCTGCGGGACGTGGAGGAGGACCGTCGTCATCCGCGCAAACGCACCCGCCCCATCGCTGCCGGCCTGCTTTCGTCCTCGGTGGCGGCTGTTGGAGCAGGGGTGCTTCTGTTGGCTGGGCTGGGTTTGGCCTTCGCAGTCAACGCTGCCACAGGCGCAATAGCGGCCTCCTATGTGGCCATCACCGTGCTTTATCAGGTCGGGTTGAAAGCGGTCGCCATCATAGACGTGCTCGCGGTCGCCGCCGGCTTTGTCCTACGTGCAGTGGCGGGCGCGACCGCCATTGGGGCCGAGGTGAGCCCATGGCTGCTGATTTGTACTGTCCAATTGGCGCTGTTTTTGGCGCTGGCGAAACGCCGTGGCGAGATAGTCCTGCTCAAGGATGAGGCTGCTGCCCATCGCGCTTCTCTTGCTCACTACTCTACGTACCTGCTCGACCAGATGATTTCCGTGGTGACTGCCTCCACGGTGATGTCATACGCCCTCTACACCATTTCCGACCGCACCGTTCATATCGTGGGTAGCACTAATTTGATGTACACGCTTCCCTTCGTCCTTTATGGTATCTTTCGCTATTTGTACCTCATCCACAACCACGGCGAAGGCGACGCCCCGGACCGCATCCTGCTCACCGATAAGCCAATCCTCGTCAATATACTGCTTTATATTGTCGCGGTGTTCGTCATCCTGGAGCTTGGTAGCGGAAGCCACGCGCCGGCGTCGGGCCAGCCGTAACAGCTCGCTACGACGCGCAGGTTTCCTCCAACTGGTCAGTAGCCCTGAATCTTCCAAGGCTGGGTCCACAGCTTAGTGAGGTAGGTTTGCCACGCGCCTGGGTCGCCCCTAGAGAGCAGGGCTACACACGTGGCTTGGTCGCCGTCCACGTGAAGGGTACCGGACTTAAGGCTCGCGGCTTCCAGGCGCGTCCAGTTGCCGTCGCGCCATTCGCCCCACTCGCCGCTGGTTGGTAGTCCTGATAATTTCAGTTCACCTGCCTCAAAGGGGCAGATGACCACTGCCTTGCTCTTGCGCAGGTCCTGTCTGTCAAGGCTTGCCAGCCCGACCATCGGCCCGCCGGTAACAATCGAATCTTTGCCCACTGCCAGCTCTCCGTCCACCAGGGCCATGAGGAGCTTGCCGTCGTCGCTCACGACGGCCACGGCAGGCCACCATGACCGCGCCTTTATCCGCAGCGCGCCCGCTGGCGTCTGCAAGGTGACCTCATCTGGGGCGTCATCCTGTGGGCCGTAAACAACATAGGCCTGGCCGGTCGCCGTGCGTTGGCGCATGGCGTGCAGGCGCCGGTCATCCGGTGAAACCTTCACTGCATCCGGCGGCGTGGGCATGGCTGCGAACGCCCGCCCGTACAGGCTGCAGAGCAAGTGCACCTCCTCCCGACGGGCGAGCTCGACCGGATCGGCGCTCCACACGATGGTGCCGTGGCCCAACCTGTGTCGGGTGAGCAGGGGGAGACCATCGGCGGCGAGGAGGACTTCTGTGTTGGGGCCGGGCTGGATACGTGCCTGTGGACGAAGGGTACCGCCGTTCTCTTCCGCCAGCGCGACCTCAGGCCCCCGAAGACGCTCTGGCCCCCAAAACAGTCGCTCGGCAGAAGTGCAGCCTGTGAGGGCTGTTAGCCTCTCTGCTCCCACCTGCTGGCGCATCTCGTCCCAGCCCGGATAGCCGGTGACGATAAGCTGGCCGCCACGTGTTACCCATTCCAGGACCGTGCGGAAGTGCTCCTCGCTGGTTGCCAAAGCGGCCGGCCAGATTAGTGTCTTCGTGGCTGCCGGAAGATTTGCAAGGTCGAAGTCGTCCGCGACGCTGAAGGGGATATGCAGTCGCAGGAGTGCCTGGGCCGCCATAAAGATGGCCTGGCGACCGTAGCCGTCGAGGTTGCCTGTCCGCAGGGGTGTGGGGGCCAGTATTGTGACCTCCGGCGGCTCATAGCGAGGTGCCAGCAGCCGCCACAGAAGACTGAGGTTGCGATGGGCGTATGCCACGTCCTTGGGCACGAAGTCGTTGGGGTACAGGATGCCCCAGGGGAAGACCCCTTCGTCGGCATCCCGCAGGCACCAGTTCTGTATCTTGGAGACGCCCATGCCAAGGGCGTAGGCGGCGACCGTTAGGAAAAGCTGCTTCTGCTGCTCTTCGCTGCGGACGATATGATACCCACCGGCTCCGTTTTCCACGCTCCAGGCGGGGTGTGTCTTGACGCCGTACTCTCCGATGTTGACGCCCTTGCCGACGTACCGCATGTCATTGAAAGCAATTCGCTCGGGAAGAATGACGAGGTCATCTTTGGGCGTGCTGAAGAATCCGAAGTTGGAAACATCGTGGCCGTCAATGGTCTGGCGCAAATCAATGCCGCCCCAGGCCTCCTGATAGTATTCGCTGGTGATGGGGTGGACAGGATCGTTTTCTCGGAGCGCCTGCACATGACGCTCGATCCACCTGCGCATCAGCCACACGTTGAAATTCTGGCGTTCAACCTCCACTGCGTCGTCCCATGCACCCGAATTTGGTGGCGGAAAGTCGAGAGCTCCCAAGGGCGCGGGCAGCCGGTTGACGCGCCAGGCATCGGCTATGGCCTTCTCGCTACCATATTTGCCCGCCAGATACTCATTCCACGCTTGCCTGAGCCAGGGCAGGTCTTCGTAGCGAAGCTGAAAGTCGCCGTTTATATACCAAAGCATACCGGGAACCTTGCCCAACCTCTTCGCATATTCGCTACACATGCGCGCCTCTGCGTCCAGCTCTTGGTCATTGACTGCCACGTTGTGCCCGATCAGTACGCCGCACATGAAGACCAGGCCGCGTTTCATAAGCATTTGCGCCATGGCTTCGAAGGACCGCCAGTCCTTCTCGGAAAAGACGTGGCCTGGGTTCGTATATTGCAGAATTTCGTACACCTGCACTCCACAGTCGCGAGCAATGCGCTGGATTTGCTCCCATCGGTATGGGTTGATAGCGCCTGCCTGATAGTCGTTGCTGTAGTTGTCCGAGCCGAACAGGAATATGGGCCGGTTGTTCAGGCGGAAATAATTGTCTCGAAAGTCCAGGTTCGGTCCGGCGCGTGTTTCTGCTTCATCGCGCAGGACGACTCCTGTTTTCGCTTGGTCGAGAATCTGGCCGTCGGCGAGGAGGCGGGCGTGGACTTCCAGCAAGCCGCGGGCTGCCGCCGAGGGCTTGAGAGTCACGGCGCATTCGCTAGTCTTGCCGGCTGGTATGTTGACTGCGGCTTTGCCCGAACCCACCGGTTTGCCCGCGCAATAGGCTGTCATCTCAACCGTGCCCGCCAGGGGGCGGGCGCCACAATTGCTGACCTTGGCTCGTATAACAACCGGCTCGCCCTTGCCGTAAAGGTCGTTCTCTCCGCGGAGGTTGTGCAAGAAGCAGCCGCGGAGCATCCATTTCGTAAGAGCGGCAAGAGACTCGGCAGAGCCGGGCACTGATGGCCCGAAAAGCACCTTGTTTTCAACGCCGAAGTACGCCCACAAGGACTGCGCGTAGAAGCCGGAGTAATTCAGCAGCAGTGCTCCGGCAGCTCCCCGCGGTCGCCCATAACGGTCCTTGGCCTCTAACAAAGGTACCCAGCGGGCGCCATCCCAGCCCGTCACCCCAGCAGCAACCCAGCCCTCGGCCCTTCCAGAGATTTTTCCACCGCCGAGTATCCTTTGCCCCTCTGCCGGCTCGATGAAAGCAACGCGCCGAAGCCGATAGTGCGCGTCGCACATGGCCATCTGGTAGGGAGCCAGACCGAGGCCATCACCCGGCGAGCCTGTGGAGGTATTCAGGGGCGTGTATTTCAAGCCCGTGGTGTCCAGGAGCTGCGCCTTATCCAGCCAGACCTGGCCCGTGGCACCGAACAAGCCGAACTTGATAAACACCCGATCTATTTCGTAGGTCGGTTGAAAAGTATAGCTGGCTTCTCGCCACTCGTTGTCGCCGGTGAGCTGGACTAGGTCGTGGGGTTTGACGAGCCGGTCTCCATCGTACTGGTATAGCGCGACAAAGGCAAAGTGTCGGCCTTTGACGTCGCGGGTTTTAATCCACGCGCGGAAGACGTAGTGATGCCCCGGCTTTACCGGCAGCCATGCATACCAGACGGGTTCGCCTGCCTCTGGATCTTGCGAATCAAGCTTTACTGTTGCTGCCTTCGCTCCCTCCACGACGTCCCCCGTCTCGATGAAGCAACGACGCTCATCTTCGCGATGCCAGGCACCGTCTAAAGTCACTCCGCCCACCGGCGCGTTGTCTGAGTTCTCAAAGCCGCCGTCAGGCAAAAGGTTGTTGGGCCACCTCATTTTCTCCTCGCGCAGAGCTGGGATCCGTTGCGCCCAGTTTGTCCACCGGCCGTTCTCCCGCACCATCGGGGCATGCATTGGATAGCCACCCACGACGAGGATTTTGCCGCCGGCTCGGCAGAAATCCACGATTTGGGAACGCAGCGCCATCGGGTACGCCGGACCATAGCCCAGAACAAGGAGGCCTGCCGCCTCCGGGCGCAGCCTTTGGGCCAGTTGCTCCGTCGTTGCTGCTTCGGCCTGTATACCGGCTGCCCTGAGCACGTCTACGGCCCACTTCGGGTCAACGCCTCCCGCAGGCACGGGCAGGTCAGCTTCAGACCAGACCAAAACCTTGTCCGAAACCGCTCCGGCCCGCATCCACTCTGTTACCTCCTCAATGCCGCGGGCCTCTTCGCCCTCTACCAGGGTGAAGTTGTCGAAATACGCTCTGCCAACCGCCCGATAGAAGCCGAAATGGACGTTCACGGTGGCCGTGTCGGGCGTGAGGTCGAAGGTATACGTGTAGCGCTTCCAGTCGGTCGGCTCGCGCAGTTGGACGAAGTCACGGAAGGCGACGAGAGCGCCGTCATCAGTGTACTGATAGATGGCTGCGTAGGCGAAGCCACCCTCCGCCGTCGGTTGCACGTCCTCGACCCGTATATCGCAGGCCACGGTCATGCGCTGCCAATTGGGGCGGCGAAAGACTGTTTGGCTCCCCATGCCACTCTCAACAAGAACACAGGGGTCGCCAGGCGTGCGCTGAACTATGGACGATTCAGGCGGCATTGCCCATCCACGGGTGTCGTCAAAGCCGCCGTTGAGGATATACGAGGGGACTTGCGCGAAGCATGAACTGACGGCCAGCAAAACAAAGAGCATAACTATTCCTCCCGTCAGCGGCGTCCACCCTCATGGGGTTCCGGCTACGCCAGCAGGTTCCTGCTATGGGTTTGTCGGAAAGGCGCGGAACCGTTTTCTGGGGAGGATTGCGATAGCCGCTAGGCCAGCGCGCCAGGGTAGCCGTACTCTTCCCGAAGCTCCAGCATGTACAAGTAATTGTCCATGGGGACACCGCGAAAGATGCAGTTGCTGGTGGAATAAATATATGCGCCGTTGTCTACGCCGCCTTCACGCAGGCAGTACAAGGCACTGTTACGTATCTGCTCGCGGGTGCCTGCCTGCACCCATGCGCAGTTGACGTTGCCGATAAGGCAGAAGTTCGGCCCGACGATGCGGCGCACCTCGGCGATGTCAACGCCGGCCATTGGGTCGAGAGAATGAAGGGCGTCAATGCCGGTCGAGACGAGCTGGTCCAGAATGGGCATGATGTTGCCGTCGGTATGTTTGACGGCGAAGGCACCGGCCCGCTTGATGGCGGCCACTATCTGGGCGAGGAAGGGCGTGACGAACTTTGAGAACATGGCCGGTGAAAGAAAGGGGCCGTCATTGAAGCAATAGTCCGCGCACATGAAGATTACCTCGGCCCCGGCCCCAATAAGCTGCCGCGCTGCCTCGCAGGCTCCGTCGGCCATGCGCTGCGCTTCCTCCAGCACCCTTTCTGGCTCGTCGGCCAGGCGCATGGCGAACTCCATCATGTGGCTACCGTCCGGTATCGCGTAGGTGCCGTCCACGAAAGCCGAGAGCATGTAGGTATCGCCCGCGATTTCTCGCACGTACTCAAAGGACTGGCATTGGTCATCCGTCGGGAGCCAGTGGAGACCGGTGAGGATGTTCCACTTTAGCTTGCCGGCTACCTCGACCCACAGTTCTGCGTTACGTTTGAGCAGCTCCTGGCGCTGCTGGCCTTTCACTTCCTCTAAATGCTCCGCCCGCAGAGCCGTCCTGCCCAAGTACTCTTCAGTGAGCTGAAACTCTAGCTCAAAGTGAGGGACCAGGCCATCGGGCCTGTGGCCGCTGAGTGCTTCTATAGCTGCCTGGCGAGGTGTCACAGGAGAGGGCCTCCCTTGCTTGTCTAGAGCCTCATTCGCACGTAGTTGAGCAGGCCGCCGGCGACAAGTATCTCTCGTTGGCGCGGCGCGGCCTCGACCTTCGCGGTGAACCGCTCGCCCGTCGTTCCCAGCACGACTTCCACTTCCCCTGCCTCGACGCCATAGCGTGCGCTCACAATCGTCAACGGTGTGCCCGGAGATAGCCTGTCATACGTTTGCCGGTCTATTACGAGGGGCAAGACGCCGAAGTTGACGAGGTTCGCTTGATGAATACGGGCGAAGCTGAGTGCAAAAACGGCCTTGACGCCAAGGAACATGGGGGCAAGAGCGGCGTGCTCGCGACTCGAGCCCTGGCCGTAGTTCTCACCACCAACCACGAACCCGCCCCCCGCCTGCTTGGCGCGGCGCGAAAAATCTGGATCTATGCCGGAGAAAACATACTCCGCGATGGCTGGGATGTTACTGCGAAGGGGTAATATCTTGGCGCCGGCCGGCATGATGTCGTCCGTCGTCACATTGTCGCCCACCCGCAGTAGCACCACCCCGCTAATCTGGTCTTCCAGGGGTCCACGGGTGGGCAGCGGGGCGATGTTTGGCCCCCGAATAATCTCCACTCGTCGGGCATCTTCCTCGGGCAGCGGCGGGATTATCATCGAATCGTCAATAACCACTTCCGCCGGTGTCTCAACAAGCGGCGCAGGGCCGAACTCCCGCGGGTCTACAAATTCACCAGCCACTGCCGCTGCTGCGCATACCTGCGGGCTGGCGAGATACACTTCGGCGTCCGGCGTTCCCGAGCGGCCTCGGAAGTTGCGGTTGAAGGACCGCAGGGACACGCCGCCGGACGGCGGTGCCTGACCCATACCGATGCATGGGCCGCAGGCCGTCTCAAGGACGCGCGCTCCAGCAGATAGAAACACCTCCAGCAATCCTAGCCGAGCCGCCGTCATAAGTACCTGGCGGGAGCCTGGGGCGATGCTGAGGGAGACGCGTGGGTGAACCTTGCGCCCCCGCAGCACCTGGGCGACTGCGATGAGGTCGGCCAAGGAGGAGTTTGTGCACGATCCAATACACACCTGGTCCACCGGCCGGCCGGCCAGCTCTCTCACGGGCACCACTTTATCGGGCATGTGCGGCGTCGCCACCAACGGCTCCAGGCCGTCCAGGTCCAGGTCAATCACCTCTTCGTACTGAGCATTGTAGTCAGGCTCCAAGGGCACCCATTGCTCCGCGCGTTGCTGCAAGGCCATGAATTCTCGTGTCCGCTCGTCGCTTGGGAATAGGGAAGAGGTGGCACCCAGTTCCGCGCCCATATTGGTAATCGTCGCTCGTTCTGGTACCGACAGGCCCGCAACCCCCGGGCCGCAGTATTCGACGATCTTGCCCACGCCGCCCTTGACGCTGAGCCTGCCCAGGAGCTGCAAGATAACGTCCTTCGCCGAAGCCCAGCCGCGCAGCTGTCCTGTCAAGCGCACGCCGAGGACAGAAGGACAGCGCATGTAGAAGGGTTGGCCGGCCATGGCCACCGCCACGTCTAGCCCGCCGGCGCCGATGGCCAGGCTACCGATGCCTCCGGCCGTCGGCGTGTGGCTATCTGAGCCAAGGAGCGTTTTGCCGGGCGCCGCGAACCTTTCCAGGTGCACCTGGTGGCAAATGCCGTTGCCGGGGCGCGAGAAGTACACGCCGTAGCGCGCGGCCACGCTTTGTAAGTAGCGGTGATCGTCAGCGTTTTCCGGTCCGGTCTGAAGCGTATTGTGGTCCACGTAGCTTGCCGAAAGCTCAGTTCGGACACGGTCGAGCCCGAGTGCTTCGAACTGCAGGTAAGCCATCGTGCCCGTGGCGTCCTGCGTCAAGGTCTGATCAATGCGAATGGCTATCTCGCTGCCCGGCTGAAGTTTGCCTTGCACCAGATGCGTTTTGAGGATTTTCTCCACGACAGTTCCATGCACAGATTATCACCGGCCGCCGCGCGGCAACCCTCCTTGCTGGACAAAGTAGCCCTGGCGTCAGAGCTACGTCAAGCAGCGGGATTCTCGAGACAACCCTTCTCAGGCTGTCCAGCGGCCGTTATTCATTGCGCTGGCCGCACCTGAGTTGAACCGTCCGAGCGGATTAGCAGAATATGAGTGACTGTTGTCTTCGTTCGCCGAATCAGGTTGCGGTCAAAGGGGTCCATCTCGTACTCCGTCTCGGATTTGTAGGGAATGGCCGTCACCACTGCTGGAGCCGGCGGCAAGGCCACTGTGGCTTCGGCGCCGGACTTGGCCGGCTCGGCGGGTTGTGTCCCCGTTGCCGTGTTCTCTGCAGCGAGCACAACCAGGGAGCTAGCGATGAGCACTAGCGCGACAAGCGCCAAGGCCTGTTTCATTTTGGCACCCTCCTGACGATGGGTCGTGGGCGGTTGCCCTGCCTTTATCGGCCCCATAGCCCAACTCCCGTCGCTATGTGTCACCATACTTTAGACGACTGGCAACCGCCTGAGTGCCCCACGTTGCTGCGCGAGGCTCAGGGTAGCCTTGTAAGTAGATGTAGGAGGTCGGCAACGGCAGCTTCTGGGTCGCGGCCCTCAGCTATAGCGGTCGAGAGGCGCTCCCTCATCGAGGAATAGGCGAGCAGGTACGCTGCTCGCTTCGTAGCTGCGAGCACCGCGGCCATCTGGGGCAGTATTGCGGTGCACTCACGGCCTTCTACGACCATGCGCTGAAGACCCCGTAACTGGCCCTCGATGCGGCGCAGGCGCTCAAGGATGGCTTTGCGGTCGGGGCTAAATTGCTTCGGCATACTTTCCATAGTTGACTCACCGGATCCTGGAAGCCTACGTGCTCTTGTTTTGGGGACGGCGGAAATATAGCCTACGGGGTAGGGTTTCTCTCGTCAAGCTCTGTATTCACTGTCTCCGGTCTGGCTGGTTGTGGTCTCCCGTCGTGTTTCTCGCTGTACGTTTGACTGCGTTGGTTATCGGCGCCTACAATCGCCGGCGGAGGTATAACAATGGCCCAGGCAGGTGCCGAGCATCGTCGAGTACCCCCTTGGCTGAAGGTAAAAGTGGGCAAGGGCCGCGAAGGCACCGAGACGCGGCGGGTGCTTGCCGCCTGCGGAGTGCATACCGTCTGCCAAGCTGCGCGCTGTCCCAACGTTGGAGAGTGTTTTCGAAGGGGTACGGCGACTTTCATGATTTTGGGCGACCTTTGCACGCGGGACTGCCGTTTTTGTGCTGTCGCCCATGGCCGGCCGGCGCCGCCCGACCCTGACGAGCCGCGCAGGGTAGCCGAGGCGGCGGCTCACCTTGGGCTGGATTTCGTTGTGGTGACGTCCGTCACAAGGGATGACCTGCCCGACGGTGGTGCGGCCCACTTTGCAGCTACCATCGAGGCCCTTCGCGCCCGCCTTCCCCAGGTTGGTGTTGAGGTGCTGATTCCGGACTTTTCGGGGCGCCGGGAATGCCTAAGGACCGTCCTTTCGGCTCAGCCGACCGTTGTCAACCACAATATCGAGACGGTCCGCCGTCTCAGCCCCCATATCCGGCCTCAGGCGGACTATGAGCGGTCCCTACGAGTACTTGCAGCCGCCAAGGAGCTGGCGCCCGACTTGCCGGTCAAGAGCGGTTTGATGGTGGGCTTGGGCGAGACTGATGAGGAAGTGTACGCCACTTTGCGCGATTTGCGAGGCGTGGGCTGCGACTTGGTGACTATCGGCCAGTATCTTCGCCCCTCGCCGCGCCAGCTACCCGTGGACCGCTACGTTCCGCCGGAAAGCTTTCGTGTGTACGAAGCTTGGGCGAAAAACCTTGGCTTCGCCCATGCGGCCTGTGGGCCTTTTGTGCGAAGCAGCTACCAGGCAGCGGAGGCGGCGAGGGCGGCCTTCTCAACGCCGGGGCGGACAGGATAGTTGCCCCGCTGGAGACGGCAGTGCGCAAGCTTATCGCGGTTGCGGCCGAGACCATAGTTTACGTTTTGATTGCTGCGGCCCTCGTCGGGCTGCTGGCGGCCTATACTGTCTCGCGTCGCGGCTGGAGCCGAGATACTCTGCGCAAGGTGGCTGCCCAGGAGCTCGCCAACCTGCTCGGGGGTGGCGTCCGGCTCGGCCCCGTTACCGGCGACATCTGGCATGGCATGACCATTCATGGCTTTGCCTTCGACGATCCTTCAGGGCGCCAGGCCCTCGCCGCGGAGCAGCTCCACGTTGATTGGGATCTCCCCGCGGTGCTTAGGGGTAAGAAGCAGCCTACCGAAGCTATCCGGCAGCTGCGCCTTGTCCGGCCATACGTGCTCTTGGTGCAGGACCAAACCGGCCGCCTCAACCTCGAGCGGCTCTATTTCCTGCTCACGAGGGGAGCTAAGGCTGCCGGCCCTCCGCCGAGGCTTATAATGGAGATAGTTGACGGAGCACTGGACTATGAGCTGCGGGGGCCACGAGTGCCGCCGCTTCTCAGGCGCGGCCACATTCACGGCTTGAATCTTACCCTTGACGCGAGGCGGCCATCCATGATTCTCGTCTCGGCTAGCGCCAGCGCAGTCGGGGCACCTCTGAAGTCGGCCAGCGTCCAAGCTGGCTTCCTTACGAAGACCGGAGCCATGGGACTGGTGGCCACCTTAGAAAGTATAGACATCCCAGGTCTCGTTCGTCTGTCAGGCGCCAAGGGGTCAATCAGACTGCTGGGCGGCAGAGCTGACGGGAAGGCCACGGTATACCGCGCCGGCAAGGGCGCTCCCCTGCAATGGTCTGCAAGCCTAGCAGCGCGCGGGTTGGCGGTGCGCATTGGTGGCGCGACGGGGTTGTTCTGGAGCGAGGCGGTAGTTTTACACGCCACGCCGAGGGCGCTCTGGGCGTCGGCACCGCGTGCTCACTGGGGTCAAAGCTCAGCTTCCTTGGAGATTGCCGTGCAGGACTATGCCAAGCCCAGCGTCGCTCTGCGGGCGGAGGACCTTCGCGTCTACTGGCCTCAAGCGGCCGCAGCCATCCCAGCGCCAAAGCGCCGCCAGATAGAGGCTGTGGGCTACAACGGATGGGTCACGGGCCGACTGGAGGCTGTCGGTCCCAAGGACCATCTCGACATCCGCGGCGCGCTTGCCCTTCGCGCTCCATTCACAGTGCGTTCGCGTCAGGGGATGACTTTCTCCGCCGCAGGGGCTTTGTTGCAGGTAGCAGCCCATGACCTGGCACGACCCGCAGCCACCTTCAGGGCCGTCCTCAGCAAGCCTGCCCTGGCCGACCTGCCGAAGGCCAAGCTGCATGACAAGGAACACCGCCCAGAGCTTATAGGCCTTTCCGACCTGGAGGTGACGGGCGCCGCGGCTGACGGCGTCACCGTCGCGGCGGCTGAGTTCTCCGCTGAGTCCTTCCATTTGGCTGACTTCGTCGCCCGCAATATCAGTGGCAAGGTCGCCGTCGCGGGAGACGTGGTGCGCATGTCGAAGGTGTCCCTGGAAGCCGCGGGCGGCGCCCTCACTTGCGATGGCCTTGCCGGCCCCCAGCAGGGGCGCTCAAAGATAGCCGTGGCTGGAGCTTTCAACCGCCTAGACCTTGCCGCCCTGGCGCGGTGGGTAGGTCCGGAGAACCAAGAATTGCTGGGACAGTGCGATGGGCGTTTTGTTGCCTTGGCTTCTGATGCCGGAGTGCGTGCCGAAGCCTTTGTAAAAGGCTCGGAGATGGTGTCGGGCAGGTACGCCTTCCGTTCGGGCGCGGCTTTATGCCGGTTGGAAGGCAACAGAGTGGTGGTGCCGTGGGCGGTTGGAGAGAATGAGGCTGGCCCAGTAGCCGTGTCCGGGGAAGCTGACCTGGAGTCACGGCGCCTTGACGTAAAATTCGCCGTTGGGCCGGTCGAGGTGGGGTCGGCGGCTGCTCAGGCCGGTGTAGATGGTTGGAATGGCAAGGCGTGGGCCACCGGCGCGGTATCCGGCAGCCTCGACGACGCAAAGGTGAACGCTGAGGTAGTCGCCCTCCGTCCTGCTCATGGGGACGTATACGCCGAGGCTGCCTATGCACGCGTCCAGGGCGATGTGAGAAAACTATCTGTCCCGATGCTACTGGCCTGCCGCGACGGGGCGGTGGTTCACTTCTCCGGCTACCTGACCGACCTTCGCAACCAGGAGCCTTACGGCGAGGTGTCGGGGGAGCTCCGCGCGGGCGGTTTCGACCTGGCCACAGTGCTGTCCTGGGCAGGCGCTGAGCCCAAACAACAGGCCAACGGCTTGCTCCAGGCGCGTGCGCGAGTGACCGGCACGCTTTCGAAGCCGCAAGCGGAGGGGGAGCTGAGGGCGGCCGCTGTGAGTTACCGCGAATACTACGCGGCTTCCTTGGAGGGTCCCTTCAGGCTGACGCCCGAGAAGTTCGACTGGGCTCCCATCTCGGGCGTTGTTGAGGGAATTCATGTGAACGCTGCCGCTTCCGTCAAAAACTTCAATGCCGAGAAGGCCAAGGCTGCTATCGAGGTGCGCGCCAGCACTGACGAAACCACCTTGTCCCGCGTCATGGCCGTCCGCCGACGCGGCCTCGAGCTTGAAGGCGAGGGAGCCGTGCGCAGTGCCAGACTCCTCTGGGAGGGCGATCGGCTAGTCTCGGCTGATGCTGTCATGGCTATACAGGGTGCTAACTTCGGTGGCTTAAGGGCGTCGGACGTAGAGTTGCGCGTGCACACGGAAGGCGACCGGGTGGTTCTCGAGCCGGCGCGGCTGAGTCTTGCTGACGGGCTCTGCGAAGTCTCAGGTAGCTATGACACCCAAGCCCGGACTATTGCCCTTACGAGCGAGTTAAGCAACTGCGGATTGCAAGGCTTCCTCAGCGCCGCGTCGGCGGCCGCCCGCGCATTTATGGCCGACGAAAACGAGCGGCGCCGTGCCGCCAGGCGGCTTGAAAGCCTGTCTCATCGGCTTGAAGGACCGGTCTCGGGTATCGTCAGCGTTGATGGTCCTATTGATTCCCTCCGCGTTACGGCAAATCTTCAAAATCTCCAACTCACCTTGGACGACCGCGACTTGCCCGAGACAAACCTCAAATGCGTCTACTATGTGAAGGACAAGGTCATCCGGGACGTTGCAGTGGAGGCTCAATACGGGCAGGGGCTGATAACTGCCGAGGGTTCAATGGCCTTGCGCGGGCCGATGAACCTGTTTGTAGACGGCACTGCCCTGGACGTGCGCGAGCTGCGACAGTGGCTACCTTCGCTGCCTCCGGCGACGGGAACCATGCAGCTCACGTGCCTGGTTACGGGCGACACCGACCGCCCTGTAGTGAAGGGGAGCTGCGACATTACTGACCTCAGCGTCTCCGGGGCGCGCTTGGACCTTGCCTCGGTACCGGTTTTCACGGTCCAGGAAGGCGCCTTGGGAATTGATACGATGGTAATCAAGCGGGGGCCGCATGAGATACTCCTCCACGGGCGGCTTCCCTTTACGTGGGAAGGTCCGGCCATTCCACGGGATGAGCCACTTGAGTTCCGTGCGACTTTCGATGCCGTTGACCTGGCGACTTTCCGTGCCCTGGCATCGGAGTATTACCGCGCGACCTTTCCGGAGCGTGCTGAGCCAGCGATAGCTCGGCTTGATGCACAGGGAGTAGCCGACGGCGTTTTGGATGTCGGCGGCACCTTGGCAGAGCCGCGGATTGCCGGAGTGCTCGAAGTCAACGCCCCGGCGCTCAAGCTGCGGGAATGGTCCCATGCCATAAAAAACCTCAACATGCGTGCAAGCTTGGCGCCCGCTGACGGTGGCACCAACATTATCCTTGAAGATTTCTCTGCCGGCTATGACAGGCTAGCCTTCCATAGCCACGGGAACATCGTCTTGCGGACGACCGAGACCGAGCGGCTTTTCTACAACGACTGGCATCTGACAGCCACCGTGACTGCTCCTGAGCAAACCTTTGCGGGTGGCACGGTTGCTAAAGAGTTGGAGCTCGTCGCTAACCTAGACACCGTAGCGCCAGGCAAAGCGCGTCTGTCGGTGGAGCGTGGTCATGCGAAACTTGGTCCGGGCAAGGTCGTTCTAAAGGGTGGTATGGATCTGACGATTCCCCATTGGTCCCAGTTACACCGCAACGCCTCTGACTTTTCAGCGGAGTTCGACAGCGCAGCCGTAAGGTATGGCAAACTCTTCGACGGCTTTGTTGCCGGGACTGCACGCCTGACCAACCCTGAGCCCGGCCAGGTTGCCGTCCTAACCTCGCGCCTCACCCTCTCGAAGGCACAGGTTGCCCTGGCTTCGTCGCGGGCTGCGGCCCAGCTATACGCCCCGCCGGCAAGCGTTCCTGATTTTGGTCTGGATCTGGTCGCCGACTTGGGCCAGGACGTCAACGTGCGAGGAGCAGGGCTTTACGTCCCCCTCCAGCCGGCTCCCAGAGTCCTCGTACTTGCCGGCAGCCTCCAGCAGCCCACCCTTCGCGGATTCTTCACCGCTAAGCAGGGGAGAGCAAGTCTCCCCGGTGGATGGCTTGCTGTTAAGAGCTTCGACGTTGGTATCGCCATGGATCCGGGTGAGCCGGAGACTGCTGGGGGGCGCAGACCCCTGGCCGTGAAGGCCAACGTGAGGGGCCAGGCAGAGCGGGTCCTTTCGCAAACGCAAATCGAGGGGCGGCTTGTCGGCCCGGTGCATATTTATCTCACCTTTGCCGGCCAGCTCCCTGGCGAGATAAGTGTGAAAGCCACCTCCGACCCTCCCTTGGCTGAGGAAGAGATTTATGCTATTTTGGGCGCTGAGCCCTTCGGTGGTCTGGCAACTGCTACCTCGGCGGCCGATGCGCTGTCGGAGCGTTTCGCTTCTCTGCTGGGGCTCGGGCTACAGGCGGGGGTCTTCGAGCCCTTCGAGGCCGAGCTGCGTTCTATGCTCGGCTTGACCGAATTCCAGATCACCTTCGCGCTCAATCAGCCTGTCGAGGTGAGAGTGGGGAAGTATTTGCTGAAGGACCTGTTAGTGTCGTATCAGCGGGCGCTGACGCCTGAGGAAAGGGCGGACTGGTGGCTTTCTGTGTCCTACGAGGTGAGACCAGGTACTGTCGTTGGTTACTACACTCGCTCGGACGGCGAGAAACGCTTCACCGTAGGCAGGCGACGGACGTGGTGATGGCGAGAAGGCGACCCGCCGCCCGTCCTGAGCCTAGGCGGGAAACAGTACGTGCGGACCGACAGGGTCTCCCCGGACTTCCGGGCCGTCGTTGAAGAAAACTATGGCCGCGTTTATAACCTGCTCTTGCGCCTGGTTGGCGACAGGGACACTGCCGCTGACCTTACCCAGGATACTTTCGTCAGAGCCTGCCAGGGGTGGCGCTTTTTTCGCGGCGACTGTCAGGTTTACACGTGGCTGTTTCGGATAGCTGTTAATCTGGCGCGCAATCATTTGGAGCGGCGCGGTCGGGAGCGGCGGCAGCTCGAGACTGGTGGAGGCGATGACTGGCTTGAGGTGCCTGACTTTGCCTCCGCTCCGGAGGGGGAGGTGGAGACCCAAGAGTTGGGAAACTTGCTGGCCCGCGAACTGGCTGCGCTCCGGCCGGACCAGAGGGAGATTGTGGTACTGCGTGACGTTCAGGGGCTTTCTTACGAGGAGATAGCCGAAGTTCTCGGCTGCTCGGTATCTGCCGTCAAGAGTAAGCTTTTTCGCGCGCGGTCGGTCCTGCGCACAAGATTGGGCAAGTACATGGGCTGGGAGGCTTGACTACGGAGGGGGAGGGAAGCACGGCATGAGTTGGTGTGCAAGCAAATTGACGCTCACGGCACTTCTCTCGGCATCGGCCCTCTCTTTATTGGGGTGGCCAGCGAGGGCTGCGCAGCCGGTGGGTCCGGTTCTCCAAGCTGTCGTTGCACAGGAGGCTGCGGAGGCTACGGCCCCTGCCGCCCCTGCGGAAGCTCCGGCCGCGCCCGCCGAGGGAGCTGCCGCGCCGGAGCAGCCGGTTCCGCAGCAGGCCGGGGAGGCAGAGGCTGCTCCTGGTGCTGCGGAAGCGGCCCCCGCGGTCACCACGCCTCAGCCCAGCCCTCCGGAAGAAGTAGGCGCCCCGTTGGTTGTGAGCTTGCGGGTGAGCGGCAACAAATCTATATCGGCTGACGCCATCCTCGACGAAGTAAAAGGGGTGCTCGCCCCCGGTATGCCCTTCACACAGGCTCGTGCTCGCCAGGCAGAAACCCTCGTTTACCGGATGGGCTACTTTGAGAGGGTTCGGGTGAGCTACACGCTTGGAGAGAAGGGCGCCGACGTAGTGATAAACGTTATCGAGCGCCAGCGCATTGAGCGGATAACCTTCGTAGGCAACACCGTCCTAAGCTATGGGGAGCTCATGTCGGCCATCCTGACCCGCGTGGGCCATCTGGTAGACCACGACGCCATCGCCAAAGACATGCAGCGTATCCAGGCAGCCTACAGCGCCAAGGGCTACATGTGTGACCTTGCGCCAGCGGAGGTTGACCCCTACGGCGTACTTACCTTCGTCATTATTGAAAGGCGCGTCGAGGGCTACGAGGTGGAGGGCCTCAAAAGGACCCAGCGGTGGATTGTGGACAAGCAAATACAGGTACGCCCCGGAGAACTCTACAGCGACAACCTTGTGCGCGAACAAGTGATGCGCTTGCGCAGCCTTGGGCTTTTCGAGGAGGTGCGTTTCGAACCGCGCGCCGGCAAGACCAACCCTGAAAACATTGTCCTGGTTTTCCAGTGCAAAGAAGCCCGGACAGGACAAATAGCCTTCCAAGTGGGCTACAGTAGCCTCGACAACCTGGTGCTGGCTCTCGGCGTCTCGGAAAGCAACTTTCGCGGGCGCGCGGAGCGCGTCAGCTTGGCTGTGGAAATGTTCGGCCGCAAGACATACCAGTTCAGCTTCTTGGAACCGTACTTCCGGAAGGGCGACACCAGCGTCGAGCTGTCCTTGTTTGACACGGAGCGGCGGCGTCAGTTCGTCGGCGGTACTCTCGTGAGCACGGCCAGCGACGAGTTCGAGGAGCGTCGCAGAGGCGGGTACCTGCGCGTTGCTCGCCCCATCACAAAGCGTACGTCGGCTTCTGTAATGTTTCGTAGCGAGGAAGTGTCTAGCGCTTTCTTCCAAGGCACCAGGGTCTTGCTTCCCCCAGCCGTTGCGTCGGCGCGGCCGGCCCAGAGCTGGTCGGATTGGCAAGACCGAGGGGGCAGCTACCGGGGGCCAGGGCCGGGTGGGGAAGACTATCCTGGCCCTGGCGACCGCCCCGGCCCTATCGTAGTTGCTGCTCCCCTACACCCCGGCGGGCGTCTCACCAGCCTCGTCTTCGGCCTTACCCAGGATTTCCGCGACAACATGGCCAACCCAACAAAGGGTTCGTTCAGGAGGGTGTCCCTGGAAACAGCCACCTCTTTGCTTGGTGGTGAAGAGAATTTCCGCAAGTTGACCGCGGAATACCGGCGCTTCATACCCTTGGGTGGCGACGTGCTGGCAGCCCGCGTTATGGGTGGCATTAGTTTCGGCAACGTCCCCCTATTCGAGACTTTTTACGTGGGCGGCGCGAACACTCTTCGTGGATACGAGGAGGACCGCTGGCGCGGCGAGCGGTTCGTGTTGGTGAACTTGGAGTACCGCCGGCCCTTCAGTGACAAGCTGACCGGGGTGGCTTTCATTGACGCTGGGGATGCCTTCGGCGGCGAGTATCCCACGCTTGTGCCAGGGTTCACCTTTGCTGCAGAGGATCAATCCCTGAACTGGCATTTTGGTGTTGGACTCGGCATCCGCGTGGTCACTCAGATTGGGCCTTTGCGGTTTGATGTGGGCTTTGGTTCGGAGGGCAGCCGGGCGCACTTCAACTTCGGGCATATCTTTTAGGGGCACTTGGTCGGAGGCCGGGGGCGGCCTTGAGCCGCCACGGCAGGAAAAGCCTGCGGCGGGATAGGAGGCGGGTCTCGGTGCGCAACTCATATACCGGCAGGATGTCTAACATACGGAGCCTGCAGGCTCATAAGGGGAACCTTGACATGATGAGCCGTTATTTGCTCATGTCGGCTGCGGTGCCAGCTCTGCTTTCGCTGTGTCTGGCCGCCGTACCGTCGCATGCTCAGGCACCAGCGGGCCTGAAGATAGGCGTGGTAAATGCGGACCGCCTCTTCCAGGAGTATCCCGTGACCGCTGAGAAGCAAAAGGATCTCGAAGCGATGCGCCGCAGCGCCGTCGAGCTTCTTCAGAGCCTCACCCAGTACACCTTCCTGCCGGCTGAGACCTTCGCAGAGGTCGTTGGCATCCTGCGGCTGCCCAGGCCGCTGCCCAAGGACAAGCAAGACCGCCTCGATGCCCTGTTGAAACTCTCCACCGACAAGGACCAGGAATTTCGTAATCTTCGGGCAAAGACCAATCGAACGCCTGAAGAGGAGGACAAATTCAGAACCCTTCAGGACCTGGTTGAGGCGCGGCAACAGGACCTCCAGGCTCTCGAGCAACAGTTGGTAGACGAGATACTCGCAAAGCAGCAAGAGTACAAGACGCAGCTTTTGGCGCAGGTGCGCGAGGCGATCGTGGCGGTTGCCCGGGAGAAGGGCTACGACCTGGTGCTCGACTCCTTTGGCGTGCTCTACGGCGGCGAGGACGTTACGGACGCAGTGCTGGCCGTGCTGAAGAAGAGCCCTGCACCTGCTCCTGCGGCACCCCCTCCACCAGCAGCTCAGCCCCCTGGGGGAGAGGGCGGCGGTGGCCAGGGCGGTCAGTAGCTTGCTGGCGGCCGCTTGGTTGGCCGTGCTCCAGGGCTGCGCAAAGCTCCCCGAGGCCGGCCCGTCGCCAGTGCCGCCCCCAAGCTTACGTGAGGGCTACGTCGTTTTGGGGCCACTGCTGTCCCTTCACCCTCTTTGGTCCCACGCTCGATGGCTGCACGAAAAGGCCTTAGCCCTCCAGAAGGGTGCTGAGACGCGGGCTGAAACTTTTCCGGAAAGCCTTTGGGAGCGCCCGCTGGTGGAGCCCGTGGCGCCCTCGTTACCCATCGGACCTGCACCGCCCGTCTTATCGTCTCCGCCCGCCCAGCTCTCCGAAAACCCTGCGCTTCGCCGGTACCGTCAGAGCCTCGAAGAAGCCCTTCTCTGGCAGCGGGAACGAATCGAGGCCAAGTACGCTCGACTTCTGCAAGAAGCCAGAGCCGCTGAAGAGACGGGCTTGGTCAAGACGGAGGTGGAACTCTGGCAGAAAGCACAGGTGGCGCTGAACAACCTAAAGATCCGAGAGGCGATGGGCGGGCTTGAGGGGAGGCAGGCGCGGGAACAGCGCGAGGCCATTGAGGCGAGGCTGCAGCGCCAGTTGGCAACGGCCAGGGAGAAAGCAGAACGGCGCCTGGCAGAGTTTGCTGAGGAAATTGAGCAAGCCAAGGCGCGGGAGATCGCGGCGGCTGAGGAGGAGTTCCGGTCGGAGGCCCAGCCGGACGTAACCGCCCAGGTAAACACTGGAGCCGAGGACCTGGCGACGCTCCAGCGCGCTCTGGAAATGAAATGGTGGAAGCCGCCCGATATGGAGGCCATCCTGCCGCCCGAACTGAGCAAAGTCGCCGGTGAACTGGTAGCGCGAGAGCGCCAGGCGAAAGCGAGGCAGCATGGTGGGTTGGTGGCCGCGCGAAGGCTCCAGGCCAGGCGGCTGAGGAGTCAGGCCGACGAGCTACAGCGGCTCATCCGTCAGGATGTCGAGGCTGCCGTGCGCGCCATCGCCCTGGCAGAGGGCACGGTGGTGCATGTGCTTCCCCTTGAGCCACCCGCAGGCAAGGACATGACGCGCCAATATGCCGAGAAGCTACGCAGTCTGTGGCCGCAGCGCTAGGGGAGGCACCAAGATGCCTGCCAAGTTCCGCTTGTCGGAAATAGCCCGTCTCGTTGACGGACAACTTCTGGGCGATGCGGATATCACCATCACCGGCGTCGGCACAATAGAAGACTCCGACGAAGGCGACCTGGTTTTCGTCGAGGACCTCGGCCTTTTGGAGAAGGGAGAGGCCTGTCCTGCGGCTGCCATCCTTGCTCCGCCGCCTGCTCGCAGCCAGCGTAAACCACTCATCGTGACCGAAGACCCCCGCCTGGCCTTTAGCCAAATCCTCGAGCTGTTTGCCCCAGAGCCTTCGGTGCCCGTTGGGGTCCACCCCAAGGCCGTCATCGGCAAGGGCGTGCACCTGGGCCGTGATGTTGCCATCGGCCCGTATGTAGTCATTGAGGACGGTGTGCGCCTCGGCGACCGCGTGGTCGTGTATCCCTTCGTGTTCATCGGACGCGAGAGCGACGTGGGCGAAGAGACCATCCTTCACCCCCATACTTTCATTGGCGAGCGGGTAACTATCGGTAAGCGCTGCATCGTCCACGCGGGCGCCGCCATCGGGGCTGACGGCTTTGGCTTCCTACCGACCCCACAAGGCCATCGCAAAATCCCCCAAATCGGCACCGTCATCATCGAGGACGACGTCGAAATCGGTGCCAACACCACCATTGATAGGGCTACGGTCTCGGCCACCCGCATAGGAGCCGGCACCAAGATTGACGACCAGGTCCATATTGCCCACAATTGCGTCATCGGTCGCAACTGCATTCTCTGCGGCCAGGTGGGCATAGCTGGAAGTACTACTATTGGCAACAATTGCGTGCTGGGCGGCAAGGCTGCTGTGTCGGATCACGTTCGTATCGGCGACAACATCACTATCGCCGCGCGTGGCGCGGTTTTCGGCGATATAACTGAGCCAGGCGTCTACTCTGGCTACCCAGCGCGGCCGCATCATCAACAGTTGCGCGTCCTCGCCATGACGCACAGGTTGCCAGAGTTGCTGAAGACCATAGAAGCACTCCGCCAGGAGGTTGAGCAGCTTCGCAGCCGAGTGCGCGAGCTTGAAGAAGGTAAAAAATAGGTTCTCCGCCACGGCCCTTTGGCGCGCGGCCTGTTGACAAGCCGTTCAGTTTCGGGCCAAACTTGCTCCGGCCTTTCGTCGCAAGGCCGGAGTTGTTTGTTTGTGGCGGCGGCTGCGCTGGACTGGCGCATGTCAGACCCTGGGGCGGTTCGCGGGAGGAAGCAGGAACCCTACGAGACCCGTTTTGCGTGATGAAGAGGCTGGCCCTCAAAGGCACTTGGACAGTTATCGCCGTCGGCTTCCTGCTTGGGGAGCCGGCGGCGCCTTCACTGGCTCAACGGCTCGTGAGTGTTAGGACGCGCGAGACCAAGCTCGGCGCCGAAGTGTTGATGGCCGAAGAGGTTTGGCTCAGGCTTCGCGGCCCTGGGCGCCTATCAGAGGCCTCGCGGGTGGTCCAAAATCTCACGGAGGTCCTCCTAGCTGGGCTGCGCCCGGAAGACGTACAAGTCAAAGCCGCTGCCCCAGGTGTCCACGAACTCCGTGGCAAAGGCACGACCCTGGTCACCGCGACGCGACAGGAGGCCGCAGCCCAAAAGTCCACGCCTGCCGGCCTGGCCCAAGGCTGGGCCAAGCGGCTGCGTGAGCTGGTGTCCTCGCCCTACGTGGCCTACGCGACGGCCGCGGTGTTGCAGGTGCCAGTCGGAGAGACCAGGGCCGTGCGCATCGGCGGCACGGCAGCCAGCGCTCCGCAGGTGGCTGTGGAGCCCGCCGACCTGGCAACGGCTGAGCTGCGGGGCGGCAGCATTGTGGTGCGGGCCCTTCGGGCAGGAAACGGGGAACTACGATTGTCCACGGCCACGGCAACTGCGTTGGTGCCGCTTCGCGCCCGACACTGGGCAGCTATTGTTCCTTCGATGGTTTCTGTCCCGCTCACGGCTCCCCTGAAGCCCAACGAATGGCCCGAAGCAGCCAAAGCCGCCTTAGCATGCGCTGTACGGGCGCAACCCAGCGCCGACGTCCGCGTTGCCTTCACCAGCCTCTCGCCTGCCGACACTACCGCGCGCCTAGTTGCCACGGCACCCGACTGCCTGCCGGTGAGCACGATTGTCCGGCTCGAGGGCGTGGCATCGGAGCGGCGCCTACCTCTGCCTCGCCGGGTGTGGGTAAGCAACTACCCTGAGCGCGTGCGTGAGCCCGCTGCGCTCTTGCGGGATCGCCTTGGAGCGGGCGATGCCGTCCGCGTGCTCTGGCACCATGTCAACAATTCTAGCGGCGCGCTGTGGTTTAGTGTCCGCCTCTGGAACCTCGGGGAGGCCGCTGTTACCTTTGCGTGGAGCGGGGCGGTTTCAGGGCCGGGGCGCGATGAGGTCTACGCGGGCCACGTGGCCGCCCGCAATTATCTCGACTTACTCAACCGCGGTGCCGCCCTCGTCACATGTCTGCCGGGGCGCAGTTGGGTGGAGCTGGCGTCGGTGCGGACACGGCCGGGGGAGATTGTCAGCGGGGTGGGCTCCCTCGCATTACTTGCTGGTGAGGCACTGATATTGGAAGTTGTTGCTCATGCTGCCCCGCCCCTGCCAGCCTGCCGCTCCATCACCACTATCCCAGACCATCTATCTCGCCTCTCCCGCTTCGACTTTGCTGGCGTGGTAGAAACGCAGGCGTCCTTCGCCGCCGGGGATCCCTGGCGGTTCATCAGGGTTGGCCATATTCCTACTGCCAATGACGAAGGTAAGCTGCTTCACGGCAACTATGGGGTGTTGTATTGGATTGACCTACAAATCTCCAATCCGACGACGGAGCAGGCCGAGGTGGAACTGGCAGCCCATGCGCCGGGCGGGGCGGCGCGCATGGTTCTGCTCTTGGACGGGCAGCTTCTCGATACTCCGTTGTTGAATCCAACAGCTTACTATGTCATCCATCGGTGGGTGTTGAAGGCGGGAGAGAGCCGGCGTGTGGTGGTTGGGACGATGCCTCAGGCCGGGTCTAACTATCCCGTGGCGCTGATACTGCGGACGCCGCCGAGGTAGGAAGACGCCCCTTGGGCTGGCGTAGGCAGGGGTGGGCATGCCCTCACGGTCCGGGTAACGGTGGTGCGTCGCCCCTGGTCATCCTCCGCCACAACGGTAAAACACACTTTCTCGCCCACCGCTGCCGGTATTGCCACTTCGAAGTGACCGTTGGGGCCAGGGCGCGCCACTTGGCCATCCACCACAACTCTAGCGCCCTTTTCAACGACGCCCCTGATGACAATCGCACCGTCTTCTACAGGGGCCGCGTCCCCGACGGGCGCTGTAATTTGCAGGAAAGGATTCTCCACCGACCTTATGACACTCGGGCTGGCGTAGTCGCTCGGGGAAAGGCCTTCTAGGCGAAGGTCCGACTGGGTGGCGCGGGCCTGGCGCGAGCTTTCAACAACGACGGCCTGCCGCCCCTTGGTCACCTTCACCTCGCCTTCGAAAACTTTCACGTCGGTCTCGCCCGAAGGCCGGACGCTCACGGCGAAGAGCGTGCCCCGCACTCCGGCCGTGCAAGTTGGCGTGATGACCTCGAACTTCGACCGCGGATTGAGAAGCTTCCTCACCCGCACCCAGACTTCACCCAAGTCTAACCGGAAGACGCTCACGGCGGTATCTGTGGCGGTATTGAGGTGGCATTTGAGGACCTTCAGGGTGGTGTGGGCACCCACTTTTACGCGGGTGCCGTCAACCCAGTTGAGAGTGACCGTGCCACCCTCTGTGCGGACGACATCTCCAGCCCGAACGTATCTGGCCTGCCCGAGGGGATAGAAAGCCCCGCCCCGCCCCGACTGGATTTTCACGTCGCCCTCCACGTCGCTAACCGCCGCCACCCGCTGGAGTATCAGAAGTGACTGAAGCGTTCCAGCGGCCACGAACATAAAGGCGACCAGGCCAACAATCAGTACTGCCGTTGCCTTTCCCATGGGCTCTGCTGGTTGCTACAATGCTTTTCGTTAAGCCTTGTCCAGTCAAGGCATACCCGCTGTTACGCAAGTATAAACGACATCGCGACATGCGGCTACCCCGAGCCTCACGGGAATTCTGGTTGGCCGCCGGCCTGGGCATGTTGACGGCAGTTTTGGGCCAGGTGCTGCCAAGCCTGACGGTGCTTGTGGCGGACGCCGAAGCGCGTACTCTTGACTGGCGGTTCTTTCTCCGCGGGCCGCGGCCCCCGCATCCGGCTGTGGTGCTGGTGGTCGTGGATGATGCAAGCTTAGCCCGCCTGGGCCGCTGGCCATGGCCGCGAGCGCGATTGGCAAAGCTCATCGAACACATCGAGGAGGCCGGGGCCGAGGTCGTGGCCCTGGATATTTTGCTCGCTGAGCCATCCGCGCCCGAAGACGACGCTCAGCTTGAGGAGATGTTGCGGAAGTACAAGAATGTGTTCATGCCGGCCTTTGTTACCGGTGGGCCCGCTCAGGGGATACCCGACCTTCCCAGCATTCAGGTCTGGCAGAGGGTTTTTCCTGCCCAGAATGCTGGAAAAACAGAGACCATGTTCTACTCGCCCAAGGGCCTCATCCTTCCTATGCGGGCTTTTGCTCAGCGGTGTGCAGGGATAGGGGTCGTCAGCCTAGTCGGCTCAACCGATGGCGTCTACCGAGAAACGGCCCTGGTATGCAATGTGGGCGGCTTGCTGGTACCGGCTTTACCCCTCGCGGTGGCAACCCATGCGTTGAACAGCTCGCCGACTGCGGTGCGCGTCGTGCCAGGCAAACATGTAGACCTTGCTGGCCGGCGGCTGCCGCTCGACATAAATGGGCTGAGCCTGGTGAACTTTGCTGGGCCGTCGGGCACCTATCCGCACGTTCCTGCTGCCGACGTACTGGCGGGCGAGAGGGAGGCACTAGCGGCGCTGGCCGGCAAGATCGTATTTGTCGGTGTGACGGCCGCCGGCTTACATGACGTGAGGCCCTCGCCCTTTGACCCGGCCTTTGGCGGCACTGAAGCTCTTGCCAATGTGACGGCCAACATCCTGCGCGGCGATTTTCTTCTTCCGCTGGCCGAGCACCACCACCTTAGCTTGGCGGTACTGCTAGTGCTGGCTACAGCCGCTCAGATAGCGTTCCTCCCTGGCAGTTGGGGCTGGCTTTTAGCCCTGGCCGCCCTGGTGGCGTATTGGGTGTTCGGTGCAGCGGCCTTCTTGCAGCACGGTTTGGTGATGCCACTCGTGCTTCCTACAGCTTCCGGCGGCACCGCTCTCGTAGCAGGTCTGGCGGCACGGCTGCGGTCTGAGGAGCGCCGCAATGAGCGTGCGGTGGCCATCTTCAGCCGCTTTGTGCCGCCGCGGGTGGCCCGTCGGCTTGTCAGCAGCGACCTGGAAGCTGCAGAGCGAGGCGAGCGCCGCGAAACTACGGCCCTGTTCATTGACATAGAAGGCTCGACGGGCTATGCGCTTCGCCTAGCGCCTGAAGATTTCGTAGATGCCTTGAACATCTTCTTCGCCGAGTGCCACGCGGTGGTCTGGCGCCACGACGGTACCCTCGACAAGTTCATCGGGGATGGGCTGCTCGCCTTTTTCAACGCGCCGATGCTGCAGGAAGACCACGCCCTGCGGGCGGTGAAGACAGCTCTGGATATAGCCGCGATGGTTGAGAGGAATGGGCGTCTGTGGGAATATCATGGGCTGTCCAACCTGCGCGTCCGGGCTGGCATCTGCACTGGTGAGGTCGTGGTGGGCTACGTGGGGTCAAAGGAGCGAATGCAATACACTGTCATCGGGCCAGCCGTCCACCTTGCTGCACGACTCCAGGAGCTTGCTAAGGATTTGGGAGTCACGATACTGGTAAGTGAGAGCACCTACCAGCAGGTGGGCGCGGCTGTCGAAGCCCGCGACCTGGGTGAGCACGTTGTCCGGGGCTTCGAGGCGCCCGTCCGCGTTTATGAAGTCCTCTGCCCCCAGCATGGTGGTGCCTTGACGGCGGGGTGACAGAGAGGCCATGTGGGAGCCTGGCCAGAAAATTGATAACCAGTTCGTCATCCTGGAGCGCTACACGGGCGGGATGGGGATCGTGCTGGTGGTCCTTGATGAGCTCACGCAGCACAAGTTCGCCATCAAGACACTCAAACCCGAACTGCTCGACAACCCCGCCGCCCTCGACCGTTTCCGCCAGGAGGCCCGCACTTGGCTTGGCCTCGGCCATCACCCCAATCTCGTTTTCGCGGCCGTCTACCGCGAGGTTGATGGCGTCCCGCTACTTTTCATCGAGTATGTGGACGGCGTCAGTCTGGCGGAGTTGCTGCGCGTCGAACGCCTTCTTTGCCTCCCACAGGCCCTGGACTTCGCCTTACAGATATGTGAGGGCATGGAACACCTGCACTCTCTTCGCACCCCGCAGGGAGAGGAAGGCGTAATCCACCGAGACCTAAAGCCGGCAAACGTCTTGGTTGACCGCCGGGGCGTGGCGAAGGTCACCGACTTCGGGCTGGCGAAGATACATGGGGAGCTTGCAGCCTTCGCTGAAGGCCGCCGTGGGCTTGGCACATACTCATATATGCCGCCCGAGCAGGTCCTCGATGCAGCTTCCGCTGACCGCCGGTCTGACGTCTACTCCTTCGGAGCAACTTTGTACCACATGGTTACGGGTCGCGCGCCCGTAGAGGGCGAAACCACGAGCGCCATCATCGCTTCCGTGTTGCGTGGAAATCCGCCGCCGCCATCGAGCATCAATCCTGAGGTGCCGACAGCCTTGGACGAAATCATTCTCCGCTGCCTTGCCCGCCAGCGGGACGAGCGGTTTGCGAGCTTCGCCGAAGTCAAGCAGGCTCTGTCCCAGGTCCGATTAGAGGCTGAGCGGGGGCCTGGGGTTCCTCGGCGGTGCTCCCTGTGTGGGTACATGCCCCGCTTGCACTACGACGCCTGTCCGGTTTGCGCTGGCCGGCTGGCGCTAGCCGAGCCTGCCGTCAGCTCTGAGGCTGAGGAGAGAAAGGCCGTTGCACCCGCTGAGGCGGCTGCCGAGCTTGCTGCTCGTGCCCTGGAGCATCGGCAGGCAGGCCGGCTGGACCAAGCCCTGGCTCTCCTCAGACAGGCTGCCAATCTTGCTCCGGAGGATGCTTCCATCAGCCGGGCCCTCGACGAGACAGCGCTTCTTGCAGCGCGGCATCAGGCCCGGGGGCCGCAGAAACATTACAACTGGCCCGCCGAGGGTGGCAATTTCAACCGAGCGGGGTTCACCCCGGAAGTCGTGGCGCCGCCCTTGAGAGTAGTGTGGGCGACACCGGTGGCTGACTGGATTGCGGCTCCGCCTGTGGTTGCCAACGGGAGAGTTTACGTGGGTGGTTATGTGGATGAGGCAGGGCGGTATGGCCGCATGTGTGTCCTTCAACTGTCGGACGGGACACTCCTATGGGAGTTGCGAGCGCAAAAGGAGTTCGTGGCGGCGGCGTGCGTAGTGGGTGGCCGCGTGCTTTTCGTTCCTTCCGGACCACGACTGGCCGCCGTAGATTGCGAGAGCGGCCGGCCGCTATGGGAGGTTGAAATCGGGGCGGATGTTTTCGGCAGCCCGATCAACGTTCAGAACGTCGTCCTCGTTGCCAGCACCAATGGCGATGTGCTCGCCCTCGGTGCCCAGACTGGCCAGCGCGTCTGGAAGTTCACGGCCGACGGCCCTATTCTGGGCGGCCCTACTGCCTCCGAGGATATGGTCTGGGTGGGCAGCTCTGACCACCGCGTCTACGCCCTGGAGCTTCACAGCGGCAAGGTCCTGTGGACTTATGTTACCGGAGGCGAAGTGCAGGTACCGTGCGCTTACGTGCGCGGAAGTTTGCTTGTGGCCTCCCTGGATCACCGCGTCCATTGTCTTCACGCCCTTGACGGGCGGCGGCGATGGGAGTTCAGGACCGACGGAGAAATCCACACCTTGCCCGCCGTCTGCGAGAACACGGTGGTGGTCGGCACTCGCGGCAAGTCGGCCTTCGGCATCGCTCTCGACACTGGCCGCGGCAAGTGGCGCTTTACTGCCAATGACTGGATTGACTCGTCACCCATCATCTCGGGACGCACCGTCTATTTCGGTAGCCACGATGGTCATCTGTACGCCGTGGAGCGCGAGAGTGGGATATTGCTGTGGCGGCAGGATCTCCAATGCGAGATAACCTCAGCGCCGGCGGTCTCGACCGGCCACGTCGTCGTCGCTGGGCGAGACGGCCGCGTTTATGGTCTCAAGAGCCGCGTTTGAGCCTTCCTGACGCGGCAGTCTGCCCTGCGTCAATGCCTCGCCAGGGCGCCTTCACGCTGGTGGAGCTTCTCGTCGTCGTGGGCATCATTGCTCTCCTGGCGGCGATGCTGTTTCCGGTTTTCGCCGCAGCCCGCGAAAAGGGCCGGAGTGCCAGGTGCCTAGCCAACCTGCGCCAGCTCGGCGCCGCCGTCGAAATGTACACGGCCGACTGGGATGAAAAATATCCTTGGGGCAAAGACCCCGCCGATGCCTTCTGTCCGGAAATCTGGATGGATTACCCGCTCTGGCAAGCGCTTATTCCCACGATGCCCTGGCTGATGGACGTGCTCGCCCCCTACGCGCGTAGCCGTGAAGTTTGGCATTGTCCTTCGGACAGCGGCTTCGACGTTCTCGAGGACACGGGCATTCCCCTTGCCGCTAGGCCGACCGCCTTCGATGCCTTCGGCACCAGCTACTTTTACCGCACTGAGATAGCCTTCCGCCAACTGGTGGCAGGTAGTATGCCCGATCCGGCAGCCGTCAACCTAATCTTCGATGCTCACGGCCGCTGGCATGGCCGTTCCGAGCGCTATGAGCAAAGGCGCTGGAACGTCCTCTTCGCTGATTGCCACGCCAAATCGCTCAACCGTGACCAATACGACGAAGCCTGGATGACACCTCTGGTCGGTCCATAAAACAAACTGCTCCGCACAGGGGGACCGGCATTTTCCAGCGTGTCCCTAGGTGTCAGAATGTACCGCTCCTCTCAGTGATGCCACAAGCCGGAACCGCTTTCATTAATGGAGCAGCTCTCTGTCTCTGCTTTTCCGCTTGACTGGTGGAGGAAGGCTTGCGGCAACGCGGAATGTGGCGCTGTCGGCGACAGGGTTTAGTCGGGCGAGACGAGATGCTAGCTAGGATACCCAGCGCGACAGTAGTGGGTCTCGACGGTCAGTCGGTTACGGTCGAAGTGGACGTCACGGGCGAAGTGCCATCCTTCAATATCGTCGGGCTGCCCGATCCGGCCGTCCGCGAGAGCCGAGAGCGCGTGCAGGCGGCCATTCGCAACAGCGGCTATCATTTCCCCGACGCAAGGATTATCGTCAACCTCGCCCCCGCCGATGTCCGGAAGGAAGGCCCTCTCTTCGACCTACCTATCGCGCTGGGATTGCTGATGGCCACGGGCCAGTGCCTCACCGATGTTGCTGACACGGTTGCGGTGGTGGGCGAGCTTGGCCTTGACGGGCTCATTCGGCCCGTGAACGGGATATTGCCGATGGCGCTCGGGGTGGCCCAGGTCGGTTTGCCGCGATTCATGGTGCCCAAAGGGAACGCCAAAGAAGCGGCGGTCGTAGATGGCCTGGATGTCTATGCTCCGGAGACACTTTTCGACGCCGTGCGCTTGCTTGAGACAGAATTTCTGGCTGAGCCAGTGCGAATCGAGTCTGAGGACTTGGCTACCGACCGCCCAGACTATGCGGTGGACTTCTCCGACGTGCGGGGACAGGAGCTGGCCAAGCGCGCCCTAGAGGTAGCTGTCGCCGGTGGTCATCACATGCTCATGATAGGGCCGCCGGGGGTGGGCAAGACCATGCTTGCTCAGCGCGTGCCCACCATTATGCCACCTATGTCCCTTGCCGAAGCGCTGGAAGTAACGAAGATATACAGCGTGGCCGGCTTGATGTGCCGGGACGCAGCTCTCATCCGGGAGCGTCCTTTCCGAAGCCCGCACCACTCCATTAGCCTCGCTGGCCTCGTTGGCGGCGGCAGTGTGCCGCGGCCTGGCGAGGTTTCCTTGGCCCACCATGGCGTACTCTTCCTCGACGAGATGCCAGAGTTTCCCAAAAGCGCCCTTGAGGCCATGCGCCAGCCCCTGGAAAGTGGAGAAGTCGTTATCGCTAGGGCGCAGATGTCTGTACGTTTCCCGGCCCGTTTCCAGCTTATTGGGGACATGAATCCGTGCCCTTGCGGACACTTTGGCGACCCTGCCAGGCCGTGTAAGTGTGCGCCAGGGGATATTGCCCGGTATCGGCGGCGTATCAGCGGCCCTGTGCTCGACCGCATTGACATTCACATGGAAGTCGCCCGCCTTAGGGCGGAGGAGATGATGGCGCCAGGGGCCGGCGAGCCATCCGCGCGAATCCGTGAGCGTGTCCTGGCTGCCAGGGAGCGCCAGGCGGCTCGGTACGCTGGCACACCCTTCCTGAAAAATGCCGACCTCACTCCTAGGGCTGTGCGCGAGTTCTGTCGCCTGCAGCCAGAGGCCGAAGGGCTTCTGCGTGCAGCCGTGGACCAGTTCGCTCTCTCGCCCCGCGCTCATGATAAAGTTCTCCGCGTAGCTCGCACGATTGCCGACCTAGAGGGCGCTGAGGGTATAAAGACTGCCCACGTGGCGGAGGCCATACAGTACCGCATCACCGACCGGCGCTTGTGGCTGGAGATGGGCTAGGAAGCCATGGCGACAGGGCAGCAGCGCAGGTAGGTAAGATTCGCCAAGAGGGGGAGAAATCAGATGGCGAGGATATTGATTGTCTACTTCAGCAAGACAGGGCATACGAAGAGGATGGCCGAGGTCATAGGCGAGGCCGCCAGAGAGGAGAAAGGCGTGGAGGTAGACGTCAAGCCTGTAGCCGAAGTCAAGCCCGAAGACCTCCTCCAATACGACGGCATCCTTCTCGGCTCGCCGGTCTACTACGGCACGATGGCAGCCCCGCTCAAAGAGCTGCTGGATGACAGCGTGCGTTACCACGGTCAACTGGAGGGCAAGATCGGTGGTGCCTTCGCGTCTTCAGGTGGACCGGGCGGCGGCAACGAGACTACCGTCCTCGACCTTATCAAGGCCTTGATGATTCATGGCATGATTGTCAAGGGGATGCCTACGGGCGACCACTACGGCCCCATTGCTGTCGGTATGCCGGACGAGCGCTCCTGCGGAGAGTGCCGCAACTACGGCCGCATGATTGCAGCGCTGGTCAAGCGGCTTTTCTCGTGATTGGTTGCGGAGGCCGGTGTCCGTTTTGGGGCCGGCAAGCGACTAACCTTGTCCGGCTCCTGTGCCGGTGCGTGGCTGTGGGTGTGGCAGCGTACGCACGGACTCCCAGTGGGTGTGGAGGGAGCAAGTAGCGAGACCATTCCGATTCAAGCAACTGCCCACGGCGCTTGACAACCGCGGCGCTTAGCAAGAGCTTCTTGGCAGGAGCTGGGCTTGTGTTCAGGCAGCCGCCGTCCTCAGTGGCCGTGCCGCAGCATCGAGCCGGTATCCCACCGAAGGAACTGTGACGATGAAGAAGGGCTTTGCGGCGTCATCGCCGAGCTTGCGTCTGAGACGCCCGATGTGCACGTCGAGGGTGCGCGTCTGAATGCTCTCGTCGTAGCCCCATACCTCCCATAGCAGTCGCCGTGCCGACACTGTCCGTCCGGCCTCGCGTGCCAGCACCCAGAGCAGGTCAAACTCCTTGGGTGTGAGGCTGAGTCGCCGCTTTCCAAGCTTGGCTTCATGCCGACCGCGGTCAATCGTCAGGTCTCCCACCCGCAAGGTGTCCGCTTCGCACTCCCGCCCTGTGTACCGACGGCACCTGCGGAGGAGTGCCTGTAGACGCGCTATCAGCTCCCCGACTTCGTACGGCTTGCACAGGTAATCGTCCGCGCCAAGCTCGAGGCCGCACACGCGGTCTGCTTCTGCCCGCCGCCCGGAGGCAATGATTACCGCTACTACATCCGCACGGCGAATCGCATTGCAGACGTCGAAGCCATCCATGTCGGGGAGCGCGAGGTCGAGGACAATGGCGTCCGGATGGACCTTACGCCAAAGGTCCAGGGCCTCCGCGCCCGTCCCGGCCACCCAAACTGCAAAGCCTGCCGCTCCCAGGCCATCGCAAAGAACCTTGGCGACAGCGGCGTCGTCCTCCACCACTATTATCCGCGCCCCGCCTTCGGAGGATCCGAGGCGCTGCCCGATGGCCGGTGTACTTCTCACTTGCGACTTACTCATGCCCAGTTTTGGTGGGTGGTGCTGCGCTTTTCCCGTGGTGGTATGTTCGGCATGTAGGGCTAGCTCTTGACCTTCCAGGTCCGCACAAAGTCGTAAAAAGCCTGCAACACCTGCGCGCCGAACTCGGAGGCGGCAATCCTCCGCAAGGAGGTTACTGGCCTCGGTTTTGCCTTCTCGGTCGTGCACGCACGCTTTGATCTTCCTTCCCGTCATAAAAAGCGGGACGACCTTCGCCTCCAGGCCGTCCCGCGATTGCTTCAGGCCCTATGCTGTCGGGCGCTGCTTTTTACTGCTGCTTTGTCTCGACGGACGCGTACACTTGCACTTGCTCTTCGCTTTCGCGCTTGCTTAGCAGGTAGAAGACGGCGATGACGGCGGCGAGTATTATTCCAACGATGGGCAGGAACGGTGACCCCTCGGCCCTCACGATTAGGGGAACCACGAGCAAGCCCACCAGGTTCATGACCTTGATGAGGGGGTTGAGGGCAGGCCCGGCGGTGTCCTTGAGCGGGTCGCCGACGGTATCGCCAACGACGCCAGCCTTGTGAGCGTCAGAGCCCTTCCCTCCGTAAAGGCCGTCCTCAATAGACTTCTTGGCGTTGTCCCAAGCGGCTCCGGCGTCGCACATGAAAACGGCCAGTAACTGGCCCGTGACGATGATGCCAGCCAAGTAACCGCCCAGAGCTGGCCAGCCGAACCAACACCCTACGACAATGGGCGCCAAAATGGCCAGCACGCCGGGGCCGGCTAGCTCCCGCAGCGCCGAGGCCGTGCAGATATCCACAACCTTCGCTGACTCTGGCTCGGCCTGACCCTCCATCAGCCCAGGTATCTCGCGGAATTGCCGGCGCACTTCGTTGATGATATAGAAGGCGGCTCGTCCGACGGCCCGCAGAGTCATCGAGCTGAATAGGAAGGGCATCGCGCCGCCGATGAGCAGGCCGATAAATACCCCCGGCTGGTCCACCTGGATGTGAAGCCTCTCCAGGGCCTCTGGACTGATGATTTCTCCGCCTGCTCCGCCAGCTCCGGTTTGCGCCAGGGCCACTTTCGACAGATACGAGCCGTAGAGTGAGACCGCTGCCACCACCGCCGAAGCAATGGCGAAGCCCTTAGTAGCAGCCTTTGTAGTATTTCCAACGGCATCCAAGGATGCCAGAACCTCGCCGGCTTCGTCGCTGGTGCCGGCCATCTCTGAAATGCCATGGGCGTTGTCGGCGACCGGCCCGTAGGTGTCCATTGAGACCATGACGCCTGTGGTGGTAAGCATCCCCAGCCCCGTCAGTGAGACACCATAAAGCACCGAGACGGCGGACTCACCTTCCCCGCCGAAGATTAGCAGCGATGCGAACATTGCTGCGCAAATTACGAGGAGCGACCAGACAGTGCCTTCGAAGCCAACAGCCAGCCCCTGGAGGAGCGCAGTGGCTGTTCCGGTCTGGGTCGAGCGAGCAATCTCCTTGACCGGCGTGAACCGGCCCGAAGTGTAGTATTCGGTAACCTTATAAATCACCAGGGCGAGAATAACCCCGCCGGTCGTTGCGTAGAATAGGCGCAGGTCCTGCACGTAGTAGCGGGCGAAGAAGAAGAAGAGGATGATTGACGTTATGGCCGACCAGAAGAAGCCCCGAGTGATACCTGCCATTGGGTGCTCCTGGTCGGATTTGAGGTTGACCTGCATGATGCCGAGGATGGAGGTCAGCACGCCCACGCCGCGGACAATGAGCGGGAAGAGAATCCATTTCTTCGCCAGGTCCATGGCTTCGGCGGTTCCACCGGCAGAAGCATGAGCCAGCGCGAGAATCATTGAGGCCACCAGGGTGACTTCGTATGACTCGAAAATGTCGGCGGCCATGCCGGCACAGTCGCCCACGTTGTCGCCAACCTGGTCAGCGATGACCGCAGCGTTGCGAGGGTCGTCTTCCGGAATGCCAGCCTCAATCTTCCCCACTAGGTCTGCGCCTACGTCCGCCGCCTTGGTGTAGATGCCTCCACCAACTCGCATGAACAGCGCCAGTAGACAGCCGCCGAAGCCGAAGCCCAGCAGCACTTCTGTTGCCCGCTCACGGAATATCATGAAGATAATGGTGGCACCCAGTAGCCCCATGCCAACGGTGTACATGCCCGCCACGCCGCCGGAACGGAAAGCCACGAAGAGGGCCTCCTTGAGGCTTTTGCGGGCCGCGTTAGCACAGCGGACGTTGCCCTGGACGGCCAGGGTCATGCCCATCCAGCCCGTGAACGCCGAAGCGAAGGCACCCAGCAGGAAGGCCAGACCGCGACCGATGCCGATGTCCCAGCCAGCACTTACTCCACTCAGCGTCAGGGCGATGAACAGTATCACTACCATCCAGGCGATGGTGCTGAACTGCCGATGTAAGTAGGCGTAAGCGCCGTCCTGGATAAGGCGGGCAATGCGTTTCATCTCATCGGTGCCCTGGTCCATGCGGACGATGCGACGCCTCAAGTAATAGCCGTACAGCAGTCCGATGACGGCGGCTACGATGACGCCCCATAACGCCGCGTTTTCGAAGGGGGTGAACTCCATCCGGCTTTCCATAATGCTCTGCCTCCTTTGAAGCGTGGGCGGGTTTCTTTGGTGCCCGGCCTGCTCATGCTATCAGGCCCGCCCGGTGGCACACGAGCGTGACGAAGCCTAGACCGAAGCAGTAAGCCGCGAACCAGCGCAGTCTCCTACCCCGGACCGCCCGGATCACCACGTAGATGGCAACCAGTCCGCTCAGACAAGCGGCGGCGGCACCTATAAATAGTGCCTCCACACCCGCTAGGGTCAGTCCATTCTTCAGGGCGTCAGGGATCTCCTTCAGCCCTGCGCCAAGTATCACTGGTACAGACAGTAAAAAAGCGAACCGCGCGGCCCACTCGCGTTCCAGGCCAGCGAAAAGGCCCGTGGCTATCGTTGCGCCGGACCGGGAGATGCCTGGCACCACAGCCACAGCCTGGGCGACGCCAACAGCCAGCGCTTCCCGCCACGTCGTCGCTGCTTCCCCTTTGCCTTCCGCCTTGCCTTCCGCCCGCCGGGCATCGGCTGCCAACAGGAGCACCCCGGTCACCAGCAGCGCACCCGCCGCAAAAGCCGGCTTATTAAACAACGTTTCTACCGGCTGCGCAAGAGTAATGCCGACTGCCGCCGCTGGTATCGTGGCCAGGAAAAGCAGGCCCACCGTCCGAGCTCCTGGGCTAGCTGGTTGGCGTCCGAGTTTACCAATCCAACCCGTCGCAGCGGCTACCAACCGCAGCCAGTCCTTCCAGTAATAGGCTACCACAGCCAGCAGTGTGCCAAGGTGCACCGCCACGACAAAAGGCAGGCCTGGCTCCGACCAGCCGAGGAAGGCGGGGATTATCACCAGGTGGCCAGAGCTGGACACCGGCAGAAACTCTGTGAGGCCCTGCAGGACGCCCAGCGCTATGGCTTCATGGAGCGGCATTCAGCGGCTCCTCCTCCATTCCCATGCGCTGCCGCAGGTAGGTGAAGAAAACACGAATCACGGCGGCCACGGGCACTGCGATGAATACGCCAATCACCCCCAGAAATTCCGCCCCAACCAATAGTGCCACGATAACAGTCACCGGATGCAACCGTACACTCCCGCCAAGAACCTTCGGACGCAGGATTTTGTTTTCGAGGACATTCAGCCCAGCATAAGCCAAGAGTACTATCACGGCTGTCCGCCATCCCACCTGTGCCAGGGAGACGAGAGCAATGGGCACTGCCGCCACTATCGGTCCGACGATGGGCACCGCGAACCCCAGGCCGGCCAGAAATCCCAGCGTGATGTACAACCTCACGCCGGCCAGGTACAAAATTAGGCCCGTGGCGAAGCCCATCAAAACGCACAGAATGACCGCCGCTCGCACGTACCCGTGCATGAGAGCGTTCATTTCTTCCCCCATGGCCCGTGCTCGGGCGCGTCTGGGCGCCGGCAGGTTGGCCAAAAAGCTTTCCGCCAGGAGGGCGCCATCGGTGACAAAGTAAAAGGCCAGGACCGGCACTATAAGCGCCTCGATGAGCAGCCAGCCCCGCAGCAGCAGGCCCTTCACCAAAGCGGCCTGAAGAGCCACGAGTTCACCAGCGAACTCAAAAGCCTTGTCGCGCAGAGCTGCGATACTTTCAGCGGGTAGCAGTTCCCCGTATCTGCGGCTGAGCGCCTCGATGTGCTGGGGCAGAGTAGAGGCCCACTCCTGCACCAGGTCCGTCAATCTCTTGGACTCGTTTAGCAGGGGCGTAGCGATGACCACCACTAGCAGGACTATTGCTGCGATGAAGGCGAGAACTATCACTAGGGCACTCGCGGCTCTCCGCGTGCGCCGCGGCAGAAACAACAATGGCCGCTCTAGCAACACCACCGCTGGCCAGATGACGTAAGCCACCGCGATGGCCACGACCAGCGTGCCGAAAACGTCCGCAAGGCGGTTGAGTACGTAGGCCGCTACTGAGGAGCCGCGGAATATGAGCCACGTGACGCCCGCCACAATGGCGGCGGCCACGGCGACGCGGCGCGGCGTCCAGTAAATGCTGGCTCCGCTGCCCATGTCCTCACTCATCCTCTGGCCTCCCCGGTGCAAATTCATCGGGCGGCTCATCTCGGATGCCGAAATAAAACTCAAGCGCATCGGCAATCCGGCGGGCCGCTTGTCCGTCGCCGTAGGGATTGCGCACACTTGCCATCGCGTGATAGCTGCGGGGGTCAGACAACAGCTTTGAGGCCTCGGCAACTATGGTGTCTTCGTCAGTGCCCACTAGCTTGGCTGCGCCTGCCTGAATGCCTTCGGGGCGCTCGGTGGTGTTGCGGGCGACGAGGACAGGGACGCCTAGCGAAGGAGCCTCTTCTTGAATGCCGCCGCTGTCGGTGAGGATCAGGTCTGCGCGCCGCATGAGCGGGACGAAAACTTCGTAGTCGGGCGGCTCGATGATGCGCACACGCTCTGCTCCCGCCAGCACGTTGCGCACTACCTCGCGTACCGCTGGGTTAGGGTGGACGGGAAAAACGATTAGTAGATCGTCGAAGGCATCGTGGAGCCGCCTCAAGGCTTGGCAGATTGATACCATGGGGACGCCTAGGTTTTCCCTTCGGTGAGCCGTCACCAGCAGCACTCGCCCCAGCCAGGCATCCACAGGCTCTAAATCAGTGCCCGCAAGGGAGGCGCGACGCTGCAGAATCATCTGCAGAGCATCCGCCACCGTATTGCCGGTTACAAAAATTCTTTCGGCAGGAAGCCCTTCCGCGAGAAGGTTCCGCCGTGACAGCTCGGTAGCAGCAAAGTGGAGGTCGGCCATAGCGTCGGTTAGCCGACGGTTTATCTCTTCGGGAAAGGGCTGGAACTTGTCGCGGGTGCGCAGACCGGCTTCGACATGGCCGATGCTGATGCGGTGGTAGAACGCCGCCAGCGCTGCGCAGAAAACGGTAGTAGTGTCCCCCTGAACGAGGACCACGTCCGGCCGGCGCTCCTCAAGCAAATGGGCGAGGCCGAGAACGGCCCGGGAGGTGAGCGCCGCCAAAGACTGCTCCGGCTCCATGAGTGCGAGGTCTGCGTCGAGCTGGATGCCGAAGACACCCAGCATCTGGGCGGTGAGGTCGCGGTGCTGGCCGCTGGAGAGGGCCTCGACCAGGAAATGCTCCCGCCGCCGGCGCAGCTCAGCATACACCGGAGCCAACTTGATGACCTCTGGGCGCGTTCCGAATACGAGAGCGACCTTGACCACGCCTACAGCCTCCAAAGCATCACGGCCGCCAGACAGAATACAGCGGTGGCAAGGTAGAGCAGCAACACTGTCTGGATGGGGGTGTAGCCACGGTCGAGGAGGCGGTGGTGGACGTGAGTTCGGTCAGGGGTGTCGAGGGCCTGCCGGCGCCGGATGCGTCCCCAGGTGGTGGAGGCTACGTCGTAAAGTGGCACCGCTGCAACCAGCAGCGGAGCTGCGAAGGCCGTGAGCGTCGCCCCTTTGAAAGCTCCGGCGGCCGCCACAGAGGCTATGATGAAGCCCAGCGACATAGCCCCAACATCCCCCATAAACACGCTGGCTGGTGCCAAGTTGTAACGCAGGAAACCAAGAGCGGCCCCCGACACGGCGGCCGCAAGACAGGCCACGTCTGACATCCCACCGGAAAAGCCCATGAAGGCCAAGGCAGCCGCGGCTAGGGCCGATACCCCTGCCGCCAGGCCATCCACCCCGTCTATCCAGTTGACGGCGTTCGTCATGGCAACAAGCCAAGCCACCGTGACCGGCCACGATACCCAACCCAAGGCCAAGTAGTGATCGCCGGCCCACGGCGCTAAAAGGTTGGTGACGCCTTCCACCCGCACCCCAAATCGCCAAGCTAGAGAGGCGGCCACCACCTGGCCGATGAGCCGTGGCCGCGGAGGCAGGCGGTAGATGTCGTCGAGAAGGCACAACGGTACCAGAACCGCCAGACCTGCCAGCACGCCCGCCATCGGCCCTGAGAAGGACGAGTCGGCTAACCAATAACCGAAGAGGACACCTGCGACAATGGCCAGGCCGCCGCCCCGCGGGACGGGCCGGTCGTGGCAGTGGCGGCCGTGGGGAATATCCAGCGCCCCCAGGCGGGCCATCAGCCAGCGCGCCGCAGGCGTCAGGAGGAGAGCAGCCCCCAGGCCTCCGGCGCCGGCCAGCCACGTGCGCAACCCGATCTGCGCAAGGTCGGTCATCCGCCTCCTCCACGTGCCTGCCAGCGCGTCAGCTCCACGCCCGCCTCCTTGAACATCTCCACGGCGAACTCGTCGGGGTAATCGCCCGCGTAGACAATCCGACGCACGCCGGCGTTGATGAGGATCTTCGCACAGGTCACACAGGGCTGGGTGGTAGAGTAAAGAACGACCTCACCAGCGATGGCCACCCCGTGAATGGCGCATTGTATCACGGCGTTCTGCTCGGCATGGACGCCTCGGCAGATTTCCTGCCGCTCGCCAGAGGCAACGCCCAATTGTTCCCGGTAACAGCCGCCGCGCTCGGCGCAGTGAGCCAGCCCGCGAGGAGCACCGTTGTAACCTGTAGCAAGTATCCGTCGGCCCGATACCAGCACGGCTCCTACTTGGCGCCGCAGGCACGTTGAGCGTTTGGCCACGACGTGGGCAATCTCCATGAAGTAATCATCCCACGAGGGCCGGCTGTCGCCCAACCGTGGCACGTTCTGCCCGGCCACCGTTCAGCGGCCCCCCTGGAGCGCGCGGCGCTCAAGCTCTCTGAACTGTCTGCGGCGCCGTGCGTGGCGCTCGTCGGTGGATGGTTGGGCCGTCACGAAGGCGCGGACAATATCCTGGGCCAACCCTGCTCCGACTACTCGGCCGCCTAAGGCGAGTATGTTCGCGCCGTTGTGCTCCCGCGCCATCCGTGCCGTGTAGGGATCTGAGGCATGGGCTGCGTAGGCGCCTGGTACCTTGTTGGCAGCAATGGCCATACCTACCCCCGTCCCACAGGCAAGAATGCCCAGCTCGGCTTCCCCCGATGCCACCGCACGGGCGACAGGTTCAGCGTACAAACAGTAGTCCACAGGTGTGCCTTCGAAGGTGCCGAAGTCCTCTACCTCCACCTGCAGTTCGGCCAGCGCCTGAGCGATAGGCTCCCTCAATACGACGCCCGCATGGTCGCAACCAAAGGCCACCCTCACAGCAGTTCCTCCTAATATGAAACAGGCCTCCGTACAAGGGAGGCCCCGTTGCTATACTCCTGGCGGCGGCATGCAACCTGCCCAACGTAAGATAGCTCTTGGGCTGCTCCGGCGCCTTCACTCGCCGCCGCCCGCCTGTTTTTTGGGCAGACGCACTGCGAACCTCGACCCTCGCCCTTCCTCTGACCAGTCCAGCCACACGTCCCCACCGTGGGCTCGGGCCAGGTGACGCACGAGATACAGCCCTATGCCGGTCCCTTTTATTGCCTTCCGCGTTTCGTCCTCAATCATCTGAAACCGCTCGAAAATGCGCTCGCGGTACTCTGGTGCGACGCCCAGTCCTTGGTCACTTACGGTGATGAGCACGGTTGCTCCTTCGTCCTGAGCAGCTACTCGCACCTCGCCGCCGTCTGGCGAGTACTTGATGGCATTGCCCACGAGGTTGTCCAAAATCTGGGTGACTTTGTCTGCGTCAGCCTCAATGATGGGGAAATCCGGCGGGATATCGTTGATGACCTGGTGGCGGTCGGTGTAGGCCTGCTGTGCCTGGCACACCGTCTGGGCGATTTCGTAAAGGTTGACGTCCGTGATGTACATCTCCAGGGCGCGCCCGGATTCTATGCGCGAGACGTTCAGCAGGTCGTTGATGAGTCGAGTCAGACGATCACATTCTTGGTCAATGATTTGGTAGAACTCGTGTCGCGTTTCCTCGTCGTACATGCCTTCAGTATCCTCAAGCAGGGTCGAGATGAAGCCCTTAATGGACGTTAGGGGTGTGCGCAGCTCGTGAGAGACCGTAGAGACGAAAGCGGTCTTCATGCGTTCCAATTGCCGGATTTCGGTGATGTCGTAGACGATGGCAACTACGTTCTGAAGCTTGCCGTTTTCGTCCAGCATCATGGAAGTCTCTGTGCGGTAGATACGCTTTCCTTCTTCCAAGGCGATTTCTCTAGTGACTGGCGAGCGTTCTCGGAAGGTGTCTTCGAAGACCTGGCGCAGGTCTGGGTTCTGGATGACTTGGTCCGCTGGCAGTCCGGTGACCTGGTCGCCCTCTGAGACCCCCAGAATGCGGTGCGCCGCGGGGTTCATTAGCCGGATTGTGCGGTCGGCCGACACGACGATAAGCCCTGCGCGAATGCTCTCCAGGGTTTCCTCGAGGGCTTCTTTCTCTTCCTGAAGGCGGATGTAGAGCTGGGCGTTGGAGATGACGGCGGCAGCTTGGTCAGCCAGATGCTGCAGCAAGCGGACATCGTCATCGTTAAACTGCTCGCCGTAGCGCTTATTGAAAACGTGCATCACGCCAATGATGCGCTCTTCTACTACCTGCTCCTCTTCGTCGCGACGCTTGATCGTCAACGGCACCGCGATCCCGTTGGTGACACGTAGCCGGGCCATGAACTCTGGGTCGCAGCGGGGGTCGTTGAGGGCGTCAGTGATAACTATCGGCTCGCCCGTGCGAAAAACCAGCCCGCTGGCGCCGGAGTCAGCCTTGACGGACAGGGAATTCAACACTTCGTCGGGGATGCCGAGGGCGGGCGGCAGAGGAGCCAACTCATTCGTGTCGGGCTGATACAGCAAAAGTAGCACCCGCTCCGCCCGCACAATCATCGCCACATTATTGACCAGTCGCGTGAGCGTGGCCTTCAGTTCCGGCCGCGTGACCACAACGGCCGGTACCTCAGCCATCGTCACCCGTGTCTTGAGTTCTTCCTCAAGGTCACGGATTTTTCCCTGCAGCTCCGCGACTACGAGGCGGTATCTCTCAAGCTCCTTAGTGAGCCGTTCAGAATCTTCAGGCCCATTTGGCAGGGGCATGCAGCAAGCTACCTCCGTCCGAAGCCCTTCGCGCAATAGCCGTTGACCTTGTTCGCCTTTGGGTTCCCTATCGCCGTGAGCGCTTGCGCCCGGATTTGGTACGGTTGAGGTCGCTCTGGCGCTGATTACTGGATTTCATGAACTCGCTCAGGCGTCGCTCGAAAGCCGCGCTGATGGGGCGGCGTGCTGGTCGCCGGGATTGCCGTTGAGCGTCCGGATGCTCAGCTTGTTTGATTGACAGGTCGTAGCGACCTTCCTCCTTCATCCCCAAAACCTTCACCCGGACCTCATCGCCTTCGCGTAGGTAATCCTCAACAGCCGCCACGAACTCTGGCGCTATCTCGGAGATGTGCACCAGCCCCGACTCTCCATTTGCCAACTCCACTATCGCACCAAACCGCAGTAGCTTGACAACCTTTCCCTCCACCACTTCTCCTGTCTCTATCGGCACCCGAGCCTTCCTCTCCTCTTACAGGAATGTACTTTCTCTGCCGCTCGGCGCGGCAGCTTCGCATTATAAAAACGGGCCTCCCGAAGTGTCAAGGAAAGCTGGCCCTACCCATTGGGCTAGGCATGACTTGTTCCTGGCTGGCGGGTGCCTCCGTCTGGCGCCAGCGCCGCTGCAATGGCACGGAGGCTCAGTTATGTTACCATTACCGGTGATTTGTTTTTGTTAGGGGGAAGCCGCCATGCTCGGTATCATCGCCAGTAGTGCGCTGCCCGACCTGGCGCAACGTCTGGGCCTAGAACCGCAGTCCCAAGACACTCCGTTCGGCGCGGCCACTGTCTACCTTGGCTCGCTGGAGGGTAGGCAGATAGCTTGCCTGTTGCGACATGGCACTCCGCCGCTCCCCCCTCACGCAATCAACTATCGTGCTAACATTGCTGCCCTGGCGCAAGTGGGCTGTGAGGCCGTCATAGCCACCGGCGCTGTTGGTTCCCTGTGGCCCAGCCATCGCCCGCCCAGCTTATGCCTGCCCGCACAGGTTCTGGACTTCACTTACGGTCGTTCATCCACCTTCTTCGACGAGCGCATGCATTGTGTGGACTTCACTACGCCTTTATGCGCGCGGCTACGGGGGCTGCTCGGCGAGGCGGCTGCTCAATGTGGAGAGGTGCTGGCTGACGATCTCGTCTACGCCTGCACGCAAGGGCCGAGGTTTGAGACTGCTGCAGAAATTACGATGCTGCGCAGCTTGGGCGCCGACGTGGTCGGCATGACGCTGATGCCCGAAGCAGTCCTGGCCCGCGAGAAGGGCATGTGCTATGCGTCACTGTGCGTTGTAACCAACCTGGCCGCCGGCCTCGAGGGGCATCATCCGAGCGGCGACGAAGTCAACGAGATGATGGCGGCCCGAAGGGAAGTCATTATCAATATTCTGGCCCGTGCGGTGCAGATGTACGCGGATGACCCTGACTGTGAGTGCCACAAGGCCGCGCCTCGATAGAGCGGTCAGGCGGTTGCACGGCGGCTATGGTGCCGGAGACGGTCTGCCGAAGAACAACAGGCGACAGCCTTTTCACCGGGGCGAGTGGTGGCCATCGTGGTCAGGTATGCTCCAGCCGGAGGCGGCGAGCGGCTGCCGGCGCTATTCGGTTTCCTCAGCCTCTACGTCCAGCACGCCTTGCAGGCCCCTCAGCGCTGCAAGCACGTGGTCGAGGGTGATTTGTGGCGGCAAGCCCACCGAAAGCGCTACCCGGTCTACCTGGCCGCGCACGCCCGGGTGGAAGTCCAAGCTATGGACAACGGCACCGAGGGAGTGCAGATGTTCTAATAGGCTGGGGAGGGTTACGGTGTCCCCTCGGAAACGGACCTGGATGGCGACTGTGCGGCCAGTGGGGCGCAGTCGGTGGGCCAGTGGCCGCACGGCGGCTAAAATGAAAAAGGACGCGGCCGAAGCTATCACGGCTAAGGGATACCAGGCTACGCCGCACGCCATTCCAATGGCGGCGGCCACCCAGATGCTTGCGGCTGTGGTGAGGCCTTGCACGAAACTGCCATGGCGCATGATGGTTCCAGCCCCAAGAAAACCGATGCCCGTGACGATGCCGGCAGCCACACGGCCTGGGTCGGCTGCGCCTTGTCCAAGGCCTACCGAAAGCATTGTGAATAGCGCCGACCCCAGGCAGACCAAACCGTGAGTCCGCAGCCCAGCAGGCCGGCCATGTAACTCCCGCTCCAAGCCCACTATTGCACCAAGCACCAGCGCTACCACCAGCCGGAGCGTTGCATCACCCACGGGTAAGGCTGTAAATGCACTGTCGGCTCCCATTCGGCTCACCTCGGCGACTGTGCCAATCTTACTACGCGGCGGCAGAGTGTTGGAGTAACTATGAGAGATGCTCCTTGTGTCGGCGGTGATTCCTCTCAGGCTGTGGGCACGTCCGCAGGGACACGGTGAGACCCATGAGGTGTTCGTGCTTCGCCGCCCGCGGCCATTGCCATATGCCTGTCCTTACCCGCAAGCAGTCAACTCCACGATGAGGGTGCTTTGAAACGCTCATGCTACCAGGAGGGCTTGCGGCGAACCTTATGCGCACGTGCGAGATAGAGTGGCTCATGCCATAGGCCTGCCCAGATACGTGTAGCCGGTCAACATGATGATGCGGCCCAGGTAATGTCCCACAGCCAGACCAACAAAGAACGGCGCCGCTTTTTGGACCACTCTAAACCCACCCCAGCGCATCATGGCACCCTTTGCCGCCCAGGCTATTAGGTAAGCTCCGTAGACGGCGTACATTGTGAAGCTGCTGACAGCGGCCAAACCGACGGGGTGGATGGGCCACCAGGCGAAGGAGCGATGGGCGGCCGTCAGCGCCAGCATTCCCAGGCACCCCGCCGCAAGATATGCCGCACGCATCCACCCGAAAGGCTGAGCCTGTTCGTAGAAGCTAAGAACTTGGCGGTACGTCTCCGGGCCCCAGGCACGGAAAAGCCAGGTGTGGAAGGTAATGGCGCCTGTGCGATAGCCCAGCCAGATGACGCCCAGCGGAGCCGTGAACAATCCGAGGGCCACTACCGAGGCGATGGCTGTAGCAAGTTGTCGGCCTGGTATAGGTGCGCGCTCGGCCACTTTCATGCTTTCGGCAGCCAGGACGGCGAGCTGTGTCTGCACGTCGCCGTGCCAGGCGTAGGTCAGCCCCAAGGCCACTGTGCCTCGCCGCCCCAGACTCCGTCCGAGCAAAAGAAATACGGGATTCTGCGCAATCATGGGCGGCACTACGTAGAAGATGCCCGACTGGCACACAATCCTGGCCAGCCCCAGGAAGATGATGCAGACCAGGCTCAGAAAGACCACCGCAGCGCCCACTGGCACTCCCGTGGCCACGAGCCACCAGGCCATGAAAACGAAGCCGCCGACGAAAAAACCTATCCGCCAGGCCGCGCCCATCGGCTCACTTTCACTCTCCTGCTCATTCCTTTCGATGGCGCGCTGCCAAGTGGAGGCGAGCGCGTGCCGCGCGTTGTACAAAATGGTGCTCACCAAAACCAAGAAGGCTCCAAAGCTTTGCCATGCTATCCCGGCGTTGCCCCACACGAACATTCCCCCGCTGCCGGGATTGAGCCGCAGCACCGTCGTCACGCCTTCTTCCAACTTGGCCAGCCCATAAAGTAGCCATACGCTCAGCAGCACGTCCTGGGGCACGAAGTAGGCCCCGCCCAGAGCCAAGGGATTGACGCAAACCATGATGTGCGGCCACAGCGGATGCACCTGGAAACCACCAAACTGCAAGCAGCCGAGGTGATCCACGACCACCCTCGGCACCACAGGCCAAAACTGGTGCACTACGTCCAGCGAGGCGAAGAATACCGGTATCGCGGCGCCTATCCAGAAGACGCGTTGAGAAAAAGGTCTCGTTGGCGGGCCGCCGGCGCGCCCAACCAGCTCCAGCGGGAGCCGCATGAGCGGATAGCTGAGTTTCTCATTTGTCACCCACTGTTGGCGAAAAAGTGCGGCCAAGGTGAAGGAGGCTACGAGCATGGCTGCTAAAAAGGGCCACCAACCGGCAAGCGGTCCGAACCAGTCGTTCCACGGCAACCGTGCGCCGGCGGGTAGACCATGGTAGAACCAGCGCACGGCATGCCGGTCGTCACTCACGATAAGCCAGCGCGGCAGATACGGAATGAGCACCTCGTCCCATTTGTTCTCTGGAGAAGCGAAGTAGTGAGGAGACACTATGGCGGCCATGAGGAAGTACATCAGAAACAGGCTTGTGGAGTTGGCACAGAGAGCCATGACAAAGACCACCAGCAGCTCGGCAGGGGAGAGGGCCCATTTGGGTTTCAAGCGGCTCAGTCCCGCATTCATCACAAGCAGGGCCAGGAACGGAAACGTCCCGCCCTCTGGTAGGTAGCTCCATGAAAAGTTGCTGAAGCCGACGCTTTCGGTGTACGGCGAGCCGAGGTTCACGAACAGCCCTGATAGCAGTCCGAGTAAAAGCGCCCGAGGAGTAAGCGCCCGACCAAGAGAAAAGCCTTTTCTCGCCTCCTCCTCGGCCTGAGAGGCTTTCTCCATCTATCTCACCGGGCTGCTTCCCACATTGCTAGGTAGTTCTCCGGTGGCGTTCCAGGCAAGACAGTGTTGCTACTGCCCAAGATGAGCCGCCCGGTAGCCCTACCCAACTCCACAAGCTCTTCCGCTACGCTGCGAATTTCCCCCGGCCTTCCGGTGCGCAGGAGGCGACAAGATACATTGCCCCAGCAGGTAAGCCTTGGGTATCGCCTCATCAGCTCGTGCATATCCATGCCTGCGTCGCGGTCAATCTCCCCGAAGCCATGGGCGCCAGCCGTTGTGAACAGGTCGTCGGTGATGGTCCAGAGGTTTCCGTCGGAGCGGAATAGGTATTTCATGCCATGACGCTCCGCGGCCCTGATAAGTCGCACGTAGCGTGGTAAAACGATTTCGCGGAAGAACTTTGGCCCGTAAACCGGACCGTTCTTATCGGCGAGGTCGCCGCCGCCCCAGATGATGCGTAGGCCCAAGCTTGCCTGCAGTTCTATCTGCTGAATACCTATTTCGACTTGAGCATCCAGGTATCGGGCTACTTGGTCTGGGCAAAGGGCGCAGCCGGTAAGCCATTCCTCATTGATCGGCACCGAGAGCATAGCGCCAGTAGCCAGCAGCTCGAACTCGTCGCCGGCGACGTCGAGCCATCGGCGCACGTGAGCCTCCAGGGCTTCTGCCGAGCCATTGGTGCGCCAGCTATCCGCCGCGGCCTCCAGGCTATCGGCAGCAGCCCGAATGGCCTCTTCACCGCGCCAGACCGGCGGCCGGCTATACTGCACGACGCCGTAGGTGCAGGCTTGAGGGTCGAAGCGGCAGATATACCAGTCTCCGTCTGGATCGCCGTACAGGAAGTCGTACTCGCCCACTTGGCGGCTAGGCGCGCCCATGAGCCATGGGGCACAAATGGCACCAAAGCCGAGGGTGCGGTGCAATTCTGTCACATCGCGCACAACGCGCTCCTGGAACTCTTGGTGAGCTTGCGGGCCGCGCATCGCCCAGACTGCTTCTTGATAGTGCAACATCCGTGACCCGGTGAAGGCCTCTCGCCCCAGGATCTTGGATGCCACATCCGATGCGAAGGCTTGTTCGTAAACAGGCACGCGCTCCGTGGCCTTCCCTCCGAAAGCTGCTATAAAAAGTTGCCGATTAGTCATCGCGTCGGTCGTCACCGCCTTGGAGTCGGTTGGGGCGGGGCGGAGCTGGGCCGCCCGCCAGCCGAAAATGCGCGTGCTGAACCCATGCTTAGGCTCCTAAAGCTATCAGGCAGGGAGCTTATCATCAGGCAGGTAGGGGCACTTGATGAACACGCACCGAATATCTGCATCGGTGTCGTTGACGATGTTGTGCGCCTCGCCTGGTTCTATCCTGAAGGCGTCGCCCGGCGCTACGCGGTATGCTTCACCTGCGATGACCATCTGGGGTGTGCCTTCAAGGAAATAGAAAGTCTCCTCGACTTCGGCGTGGCGATGAGCTCCAAGCTCCTGACCTGGCCGGAAGACGATGATGCCCCACTCGTATTTAGGCCCGCGGAACATGTACTTGGGGCCGTGATCGCCATGGCGAAACTCCCTGTCTTTCTCGTTGACTTTCTCCATTGGACATCCCTCCGCGCAAACACGACGACGTGCGCTTAGCGAGCTGCTGGTTCTTTGCCCAGGCAGCAAACCCTGTCTGCGGGTTAGGCTAATGGTAGAGCGCCGGCCGTGGCACGATAATTGCCATGGCTGGCTGCAAAGCACCCAATTGACGTAGGCTTCGGGGTACGCGCGGACTGCGGGGCGGCTTGGGCCTACCGGTGACGGAGGGATGCGCTACGACCAAAATCCTGATCGTGGACGATGACGATCGGCGTGCCTCTGCGATAGCTGAAGCTTTGCAAGGCGCCGGCATGGAATGGTACAGGGCCGACGACACCGCCACCTGCCTGGGCGCCCTTCGTACTCATGGCCCCTTCGACCTCATCATCCTGCAACACTCGCTGAGCTCGACCAGTGGTTTGCAGTTGCTCCTTGCCGCGCGGCGTGAGGGTTACCGCTTGCCCGCCATCATGCTTGCGGAACGAGGCAGCGAACGAATAGCAGCCGCCGCAGTCCGCGCGGGCGTTGCCGACTACCTCATCACGGAAGCTGACTTTTCACACCTTCACACCCTGCCCGGCGCGGTCCGTCGTGTCCTTCATGCCCGTGCTGCCTTTTACGGCCGGCGTCACAAACCTCCTCGTGTCGAGGCCATTCCCTGCAGTGAGCTGCGGCATCTCGTCCTCGTTGACCCTCTCACCGGTCTGTACAACCGTCGCTTTCTGCAGCAATCGCTCGAGCGGGAGTTCGCCGCTGCCCGCCGCTATGGCTATCCACTTTCCTGTGCGATAGCTGACCTGGACCACTTCAAGCAGATAAACGATGCGCACGGCCATCTAGTCGGCGATGAGGTTTTGGCCGGCGTGGCTAATATCTTCCGGTCCAATTTCCGCGCGCCGGACCTGTGCTTCCGGTTCGGCGGTGAAGAACTCCTCGCGCTAATGCCACATACGGCCCCGCGGGCTGCTGTGGCTGCCTGCGAGCGGTTTCTCCAAACACTACGGGACACCACTATTGTCACCACCGCTGCCGAGTTGCACCTCACAGCCAGCGTGGGGGTGGCATGCCTTCGTAACGACAACTTCCCCACCCCAGGCGACATGGTGGCGGCGGCAGATGTCGCCCTCTATACGGCCAAGCGCCAGGGGCGCGACCGTGTTGTCCTCGCAGAAGGCTGCGCCCCGCTGACGGCCAAGGCTGCTTAAGCCTCCGCCACATTCCGACCTCAGCGGTCACGCCTTCTGTGGCGGTCCTTTGCAGTGGGCGGCCGGACCGGCTATGCTGGTCTCTCGATAGCGGTACAATTTGTGGCGCCGGCAAGAATGCTGGGTCGTGGGCCATCGAGCCGCGCCAGAGAGGAAACGAGTCACCATGACCTTGTGCCGGCTTGCAACGGGCGCTTGGCTAATGACCTTGGCCTTTGGTCTGTGGAGCCACACGGCCTTTGCCCAAGACGCGAATACCAGGAATCTGCTTCCTAATCCAAGCTTTGAGATAGCCGGCAATGGTAATCTCCCGAGCGGCTGGCGGTTCCATGACGCTGGCGCTGGTGCGAAAGCGACCCTGGATGATACCGTGGCCCATAGCGGCAAGCGCAGCGTGAAGCTCGCTAATCCCCATGGCTACCAACCCCACGTGTATGGTTCTCTCTTTTGCTCTGTCCGGGTCAAGCCCAACACCCTCTATACACTCTCTCTTTACGCGCTCAGCGACGCACCGGGAGCAGCTTGGTTCGGGGGTGGGCCTGGATGGGAGCGTCGCCAGGCCATCACCGCGACCGCGGGCCAATGGCAGCGGTTTACTCTAACCTTTCGCACCGGCCCTGAGGAAACGATTTTCGAAGCCCGCATCAACGTAGACTCAGAGACCGAAGGCTTGTGGATTGACGACGTTCAGCTCGAGGAGGGGGCGGAAGCCACGGAGTTCGCTGCGCCGATAGTTCTGGGAAAGGGCGAGAGCAGCCTGACGGTGCGGAGCGCGAAAATCGGCGAGAACCTTTTGCGTAACGGCTCCTTCGAGGAGATGGAAAGAGAATGGCCGGCCGGCTGGCGGTGGGACAGGCGCAATACCCAGGCAACAATGACGGTGGACGAGAGCCGGGCGCACTCTGGCCGACGCTCCGTGAAACTCACCAACCCTACTCCCTTTGGCCCACATGTTTACGGCCAACTATTGTATGCCCAACCAATAGCGGTCAAGCCGAACACTCAATATACGGTCTCAGCGTATGTGCTCGTTGAATCGCCCGGTATTGCCTGGGTGGGCGGAGCAAAGGATTGGCGGGTGCGGGCTTTGTTCCCCTCATTGCCGACCGCCGGTGAGTGGGTGCGCGTCAAGCGCACATGGATTACTGACCCAGATGAGACCGAAATACGCATAATGGCCATTACCGAAAGCCCCACGGGCGGCGTGTGGCTTGATGACGTCAAGCTCGAGGAAGGGCCGGAGGCCACGCCCTTCGTCTTAGAGGGCGACACGGCGCCTAGCATTGACGCTGTTGCAGAGGGACTGGGACCGGGGGCTCCGGAAATGCCCTGGATGCCCGACCGGTATCCGTCGGACCGCTTCCTCTTCGCGTCGTCGTGCGTGCGCGTGGCGGGACACGTGCTGAACGGCGGCGGCGCACGTCTTCACGCTCGCATGAGTCTCGGTGGCCAGGAGATTGCCCATCAGGTGGTGCGGCTGCCAGAGGACCGCTGTGCGGCCTTTGAATTCTTGCGTGATGTTGGCGACCTCGCGGGCGGCGGCCTGACGATTCAGCTTTGGCTTGAGGGCGCCGGAGACCAAGTGAGATTCAGCCGCAGTCTCGAGCTCGTCACACCTGCGACCATTGAAGCGCGCCTTGCCACCTTGGATGCCAGGCTCGTTCCGCTAGAGGAGAAAGTTGCCGCCCTCGCTCATGCAGGAGGCGCCTATCCGCTTGTCACTCTTACAACGGCGCGAGAGTTCGCGAAATTCATCCGAGCTGACGCGCACAACTTGCAGCTCGCCCGTGCCTGGGCACAACTTCTGTCCGTCGAGCAACTTGTCGAGGCAGCCTTGCGCCAGGAAAACTTTCCGTCGGCCCCAAAGTACGTTACCAGCCCAGTCGGGATTGCAGGCCCCAGCTTTCTGGCGGACGTTCGCTTTCCTGACGGCCGGCAGACCCGCCAGCCCGTAATCTTTATTGGTATGGGGCCCTTCGGCCAAGCCCGCGCCGACGTTGAAAAGTTCCCCGCCTATGGATTTAACATCATGCAGGTCGAATTTGGACCCAACAGTGTTCTCACCAGCGAAACCGAATATAGTGACGAGGCCATAGAGGAGTTTCGGTCGCTTTGCGAGCGGGCTGAGAAGGCAGGGGTAGCCGTGAACCTGCTCATCAGTCCGCACTATTTTCCGGCGTGGGCGCTAGAGCGGTGGCCTCACCTTCGCGGCTGTGGCGGTGGCTTTCTGGGTTACTGCCCTCATGCGCCCGAAAGCCGGGCCGTGCTCGAGCGTTTTCTGCGCTATACGATACCTCGCATCCGCGACCTTCGGGCCCTGCACAGCATATGTCTGAGCAACGAGCCAATACTCACCAACGTCCAAAGCTGTCCCCTGGCGCGCGCCAACTGGCATGCCTGGCTGCAGCGTCGCCACGGCACACTCGAGAAGCTCAACGAGGCCTGGCAGACACAATACACCTCCCTTGACGAGATACCCCTTCCGCCGCCGGTTTTTAGGCCTTCCCCAATTGTCTACGACTTCGTACGCTACAATCAGGAGGAGCACGCTGCCTGGCACAGGTTCATGGCCGACATCATCCACGAGCTGGCTCCACAGATACCGGTCCATGCCAAAATGATGATTTGTGCAGTTTTCGGCCCGGAAACTCATGGGCCTTGGAGCATCGCGCCGGAATTGTTTGCTCCCTTCTGCGAAATCAATGGCAATGATGCCTGGCGGGTTTGGCTCGGGGATGCGGGCGAGTGGGCCACGGCTTGGCAACAGGAAATCATGGGCTATGAACTTCAGCGGTGTGCCCGCGAGGCTCCCGTCTTCAACAGTGAAGACCACATCATCGCTGACCGTAATATTTCCTGGCAGCCGCCCGAGTACATCTACAACGTCTACTGGCAGGGGGCGGTTCACGGTCGCGGAACCTCTAGCGCCTGGGTGTGGGAGCGCAGCAACGACCTCGTCAGTGATTTCACCGGCTCCATACTGCATCGGCCCGAGTGTGTAGAGGCCGCCGGACGTTGCACCCTTGACCTGAATCGCCTCGCCGAGCAGGTTACTGCCTTGCAGAAAGTCAAGCCTCAGGTCGCCCTAATCTACGCTCTTTCAGGGTTCGTCTGGGATCCTGGCTATCCTGAAGCAATGGCTGCTGTCTACCGCGCCGGTGTGTTTGGCGGATACAAGGTCGGGTTCGTTTCCGAGCGCCAGCTCGAGGCATGGTCCGGAGGCGGAAGGCCTACGGAGTACCTCAGCGACCTCAAGGTCATCGTCTGCCCAGGCCTGCGGCACCTCAGCGCTTCGGCTCAGGAGGGGCTGGCCAAGTTTGCGGCCGCAGGTGGCAGGGTGTTCGCCTGTCCTGGGCTTCCCGAGGCCGATGAATACGACCGGCCTTTGGCCGCCTTGTCCACGCCCGCGGCCTCCCTGCAGACTCAAGACGAAGCGGAGTTGCTAGAGGCTCTGCGGGCGGCTGTCGCCGGCTGTGGTGTGCCGCTGCCGGTCAAACTTACCGGCCCGGACGGTAAACTCTTGTACGGAGTTGAATACTTTGCTGCTCCCTTTGAGGGCGGCTGGGTAATAAACGTTAGCAACTACCGCTCCGCAGCTGTTTCGGCGAAGCTCTTTGTGGACGGTCGAGAAGTGGCGCAAGCCACCGAACTCATCTCTGGCCGGCCGCTGCGGGGAACGCTGCAAGTGCTGTCTCTCCAGCCGCTACTCATATTTGTCCGATAGCCGCCGACGAAGGCCGCGTAGGTAAAGCCGGCTGGGCGGGGAAATTATTGCGAGGCTGGGGTGCGGCTGAGGGAATGCGCGCCAGGGGCGCTCCTTAGGGCCGCCCGCGCCTCAGGGGAGGTGTGCAGATGAGCGACGTCGTGCAGTGGCTGATAGCCGCGATTGTGCTGCTCATCATCGAAGTCTTCACCGGCACCTTTGTCATCCTCTGGATTGGCATTGCTGCCTTCCTTGCAGGCATTGCCGCGGCCGTAGTCGAAGGTCCGATGGTACCCTGGATTAGTTTCATCGTCGCATCCGTGCTTCTCCTATGGTTTACGAGGCCTCTGGTCCATAGGCTGCGCCAACATCTACCAACCCGCACTAACGTAGACGCCCTTGTGAATCAGTACGCCATGGTCATCGAGACGATTGATCCTAAGGCGAACACTGGGCGGGTGCGGGTAGGCTCGGATGAATGGCGAGCTAGGGCTTCTGAGGTCATCGAGGCCGGCACTTGGGTCCGCGTCAAAGCGGTCAATGGCGCTACCTTGATAGTTGAGCCCTAGCGCCTCAGATGGTGGTGCCGGCGGGGCTTTTCACTCTTTGTGGAGAGGTGAGAGAGATGGGCATCATTATTGCGCTTGCTATCCTTGCCGTGGTGGTGATTGCCAAGTCGGTGTATTTCGTCCGCCAGTATGAGCGGGGCGTGGTAGAAACCTTTGGCCGCTATAGCCGGGTGGCTGATCCGGGCCCGACCATCGTCTTTCCCTTCGCCCAGAGACTCATCCGAGTGGACATGCGCGAGACCGTTCTCGACGTTGCCCCTCAGCAGGTCATCACCAAGGACAACGCGGTCGTGACGGTTGACGCAGTCGTCTACTATGAAGTCACCGACCCAGTGAAAAGAACCTACAACGTCACTGACTTTAGGATCGCCGCCATCAAGCTCGCCCAGACGAACCTGCGAAACATCATCGGCGACATGGAGTTGGACGAAGCCCTGACGTCACGGGAAACTATCAACTCCAAGCTGCGTCAGGTGCTGGACGATGCCACGGATAAGTGGGGCGTGCGGGTGACGCGGGTCGAATTGCAAGCCATTGAGCCGCCCCGCGACATCGTGGACGCCATGAGCCGCCAGATGAAGGCCGAGCGTGACAAGCGAGCAGCCATTCTGGAAGCTGAGGGCGTTCGCCAGTCGGCCATCCTCACCGCCGAGGGCGAAAAACAAGCCCGCATTCTCAGGGCCGAGGGTGAAGCGGAAGCTGTTAGGAAAGTCGCCGATGCTGAAAAGTACCGGGAGATTGCCATCGCGGAGGGACAGGCCCAGGCCATCAGGAACGTCTTCGAAGGCATCCACGACGGCCGCCCGACTCACGATCTTCTTGCGTACAAGTATCTGGAGACCCTACAGCAAATCGCTCAGGGGCAGGCCACGAAGATCTTTCTGCCTATCGAAGCCTCTGGCATCCTTGCGGGGATTGCCGCAGCCGGCGCTGCATTCAAGGAGGGCATGCAGTCCCAGGAGAGAGGAAGCGCGGGCGAGGGCACACCCGGCCCCGAATAGAGCCCCATTGGAAGCGCCTGAGCTGAAGGCCAGGGGATGTCTTTTCGGCGTTGCAGGCCCGCCATTACAGGCGGGCCTGTAGTACTATTGTCCAAAGAACTTGTACTTCTGCGGGACTGCAGAACTTCCTCCGCCCGTCTTCGTCGAGAAAATAAGTGCCGAGGGGGTAAGTTTTCCCTTGTAATATGGTACAATGGATGTGTACGGAGGCAGATGATGGCAAGTGGCTGGAGTAAAGTCGTCGGCAAAAGCGGGAGCAAGTAAGCACGCGGGTGCGCGGCAGATTAGGCGGGAAAGCTTTCGTGGTAGCCTGGTCGGACTGGCCCTCGGCGACAGCCTCGGAGCCACCATGGAAGGCTACCGCAGCCACGACCTGCTGATCGCTTACGAGGAAGGTCGGTATGACCCAGGGCAGATGCAGGTTGCCCTGTGGACAGACGACACCGCGATGACGGTGGCGACGGCGCAATCCATCGTAGCGTGTGGTGGGGTTGATGGAGAGGACATGGCAAAGCGATACCTGGTCTGGTATCGCACGAGCGGGCGGGGCATTGGTCGCGCCGCTCTGCGGGCCATGGAGCGCCTGCTGAACCGCGTCCCCTGGAACGAAGCGGGGGAGACGGGGCAGTGGGCTGCTGGCAATGGGGTGGCCATGCGCGTGGCCCCTGTGGGTCTTTTTCATGCTCCAAGCCTTGAAGGGCTGAGCGAAGACGTCACGACGTGTGGCATCATCACCCACCGCAATGACGAAGCCATCAACGCAGGGCTTGTGGTCGCCTGGGTCATTGCGCAGGCGGCCGCAGGTGTGCTCAATTTGGATCGCATTATCGTGGACCTAATCAAATATGTCCCGCCGTGCAAGACCCTGGACGCCGTTTCTCGTGCTCAGGAGCTCGCCGAGGAAGGCGTCAGGCCAACGAAAGCCCTCCCAGAGCTCGGCCTTGGCGGCGGTGCGGCCGAGACTGTCGGGACGGCTTTCTACTGCTGGCTGCGCAACCCTGCTGACCTGACGGATGTGCTTGTCACCGCGGTTCTGGGTGCTGGTGACGCCGACACGCGCGGGGCCATCGCCGGGGCCATGGCGGGTGCGTACCTCGGGGAGCAAGCCTTGCCTGCTCGCTTCACCAGGCACCTCGACGGCTACCATGCCCTGACAAACTTAGCTGACCGTCTCTACGAAACCACCCTCGCGGCATGGCAAGGTAAGGGTAGGTAAGTTTCGTCATTGCCGGTGACGCCAGCAGGTGGGCGGCCTTTTGCGATGATAGTTTTTTCTCACGCCTCCCCAGGGACAGTAATTCTCCGGCTCCCAGCGGATGCCACCTCTCAGTTCGCGGCCGACCAGCTCGCTTACTACATCGCTCTGGCAACGGGCGCTAGGCCCGCGGTGGCGAACGCACCTACACCATCGGGCGCGGCGGCCACGGCCAATTCGGTCTTAGAGTTGCACTTGGGCCAGCCTACGGGCCACCGCTGCCGCGACGAGACCGTCTCCCTCCACGTCGCGGGCAACGCCGGTGTCCTCACAGCCTCCTCCCCAGCAGGGCTTTTGTTCGGAGTTTACCGTCTTGTCGAATCCTTTGCCGACGTGTGCTGGCTGAACCGTTGGGAGGGAGATGAGAATATCCCGCGGACGCGCGAGCTAGTTATCCCAGATGGGGACTATTCCTGGTCACCGCGTTTCTCATGCCGTGGCTTCACGAATTATCCTCGCATAGATCCGCAGACCGCGGACTTTGCTGACTGGATGGCAAAATGCGGTTTCAATCAGTACGTGGTGAACCCCCAGCCTGCTGGCGCTTTGGAAGCCTATCGCCGTCATCTGCGAGCCGCCCTGGTTCTTCGTGGAATGAAGGCCAGCCTCGAGCACCACACTCTTCCCTTCTGGCTACCGCCTAGCGAATATTTCCAACAGCATCCCGAATACTTTGCTAAGGTTGACGGGCAGCGTAGGCCGGAGGGTCAGCCTTGTACCTCTCATCCTGAGGTGAGGCGGATTATTGCCCGCCGCATTCTTGATTTCCTCGACGGGAATCCGGAGATTGCCGAAGTGGGCCTGTGGCCACGCGATGGGTTCGGCTGGTGCGAGTGCGAAGCATGTAGCACAAGGCTGCTCAGGCCCAGCCGCCTGTGGCCTGACCTGCCGTGCCGCACCGATGCCTACCTCGAATTCGTCAACGACGTTGCCGCAAAGGTCGCGGAGGAGCGACCGGAGGTCACCGTCACGGCCCTCGCCTACCTCAATTACGTAGACCCACCCGTGTCGGTGACGCCACTGCCCAACGTGGTCATCTATTTTGCGCCTTTCCTGCGCTGCATGAAGCATGCGCTCGAAGATAGCGCGTGCCAGCGCCGCAATCCGGTCTATTTGGAAATGCTGCTGCGCTGGCGGGACGCGACGCCGGGCGAGCTGCGGCTGTTTTTGTACGACCTCGGTGTTGACACGCTCTCGTTACCATACCCGTGTGCCGAGCGCCTGGTGGCTGATTTTGATCTCTACGAGCGTCTAGGCGTTGACGGATACGTGCTTGAATACGTGCCTGAAGAATGGGCCACCTTCGCCACCAATGCTCACGCTATCGCTTTTCTTTCATGGACACGCAAGGGCCGGGAGTGCGATGGTTTGGATTCATATCTGGGGCGCTATCGTCATGCCCTCTATGGGCCCTCAGCCGCGGCTATGGCCGAGTACTTCGGCGAGCTAGCTGTGCGACTCGTCGAAGAGGGCCCGTGTACGGGCCATTACGACCTCTCGTGGACGCGCCGTGCAACCCATGCGATCTTGTCACCTGCGCTGGAGGCGGTGGGCCGGGCCCTCGCTGCCGCCGCTCCCGAAAAGGCGGCCTGGCGTTCCGTGCGCCGCGCCCAGGTTGCCTGCGAACACCTCCTGCGCGTTGGCCAGTGGCAGCGTTGCCTGGCCGATGCCCAAAAACGCCGCGCCGGTGCAAGCGCTCGCCCCGTCCGCATGGCCATGGAGGCCGCCGAGGCAGTGGTGGAGTGGGCCGAAGCGCACGGGGACCTGGGTGCCCTTCACGCCGAAAAAATCACTGCCCGTGTCCACCAGGAAATGCAGGGCTGGCTGGCTCGGTAGAACCGCCCTGTTGTTTGACAGGGGCGGGCTTGTCTGGTAAAGTTAGCATAGCGTTGCGCCCCCGGGCGGCAAAAAGGGGGGTGCGGCCGTGGCAAGTCATCCCATGGGCAATGCCAGGGAGGACCCGCCCTTATGCCCAAGAAGCACAAGATCTTGGTAGTGGATGACCAGAAGCACATCGTACGGCTTGTCCAGATCACCCTCGAGAAGGCCGGCTACGAAGTTATTCCAGCTTATGACGGCGTTGAAGCCCTCGAGTTGGTGGAGAAGGAGACGCCCGACCTAATTGTTTTGGACGTGATGATGCCGCGGATGGATGGCTTTGAAGTACTTCAGCGCCTCCAAGCTGACCCGCGCTTTCAAAGAATACCCGTAGTGATGCTCACGGCCAAGGCACAGGACGCAGACATTTGGCGCGGCTGGGCGTCAGGGGTCAGCTCCTACTTAGTCAAACCCTTCAACCCGCGGGAGCTCTTGACCTTCGTTCAGCGGATTTTGCAGAGCCTCGAGGAGCCGCCACCTGACCAAGAGCAGGTCTGGGAAGTTTGACCCCGCAGAGCTGAGGTAGGCCTGCGCTGGTGGCGCGGGACGAGGACGTGTCCTGAGCGCGCCTGTCTGGGCTGGTGAGACGATTCGTGAGTCTCGCGTCAGAGGTCATCCTCGCTGTTATGGTGGTAGGGGTCGTAGTGCTCGCGGCGGCCCAGGCTGTGGAATACCTCGGTGGGCGCAGCCTCATCTCGTCAAAGCAGTTCGCACTGCGTCTGGTCATGGCTGTGCTGTTGTTGGCCTGCCTGGGAGCGATTTACCTTGGCGCCTCGATCGCGTGGGCAAACCGCTGGCACGAGCTTGTTTACTGGATGGCTGTGCTTCTTGGCGCCGGTGTCATCACCGCCCTGGCCTTGGTGGACTTGCGCTGGTGCGAGCGACTGAAACATCAACGGCGAGCCGAGCTTTATCGCAGTCTCGCTGACATCGAGAGGGCGCTGCGCGGAGACGAGGAGAAGAAAGCATGACTGGGCGCGCCGGGCAAGTCTCTGGCCGCGAGGAGCAGTTCATGGCCCGGGCGCTACAGCTTGCCCGCCTCGGCTTGGGTCGCACGAGTCCCAATCCTCCGGTTGGGGCTGTACTGGTGGCTGAGGGGCGCATTGTCGCAGAAGGTTTCCACATCGCCCCGGGAGCTCCCCACGCAGAGATAGTCGCTCTTGCGAGAGCAGGAAAGCGGGCCGCTGGCGCTGACGTCTACGTTACCTTAGAGCCGTGCTGTCACTGGGGCCGTACGCCGGGTTGTGCCCAAGCTCTCGTGGCGGCCGGCGTTGCCCGCGTGGTCTATGGGTTTCCTGACCCAGACCGACGCGTTGCGGGGGGCGGCGCGAACTGCCTTGCGGCGGCTGCGGTCGAGGTCTCCACAGGGCCGCTGGCCGAGGAATGTGCGGAGTTTTATGCGCCTTATGCCAAACACCGACGCAGAGGCTTGCCGTGGGTCATAGGCAAAATGGCCGCCTCAGTGGATGGGAAGGTGGCGACCCGCACCGGGCAGTCCCAGTGGATCACGGGGGCGCCGGCGCGTGCCTTAGTTCACTGTTGGCGCGACGAAGTGGACGCAGTGATGGTGGGGGTGGGCACGGTGTTGGCGGACGACCCGAAGCTGACCTGCCGACGAGAGGACAGGCCGGGGAGGGATCCCTTGCGGGTGGTAGTAGATAGCAAGGCGCGTACACCGCCGACTGCCCGCGTTCTGCGTAGCTCGGCGACCGCTTCCTGCGTCGTGGCGGTCACACCTCACGCACCAAGAGAGAGGGTGGAGGCGCTGCGGGCAACAGGTGCGGATGTGTGGGTGGTTTCTGCGGGGCGGGATGGGAGGGTAGACTTGGTAGAGCTGGCCGGTCGGCTGGCCCAAACGGGGGTGGTCTCAGTACTACTTGAGGGCGGCCCCACGTTACTGGCGGGCGCTCTGTCGTGTGGCCTGGTAGACGCACTTCTGATATTCTACGCCCCCAAGGTGATTGGCGGAGTAGAGGCAGCCGGGATAATCGGTGGAGAAGGGGTCGCCAACCTCGATGACGCCGGCGGCTGGCGGTTCCGACGGGTGGAGATGGTTGGAGACGACCTGCTCGTGGAGCTTTGGCGATGTTCACAGGATTGATACGTGAGGTTGGTACCATCACGAGGGCTACTGCCCACGCGGGAGGCCGCAGGTTGTTGATTGTTGCCCCTCGGCTGGCCTCTGAGTTGAAGGACGGCGACAGTGTTTCCGTCAACGGCGCCTGCCTGACGGTCGAGGCACTCGTGAAGGATGGCTTTGCGGTCTACGCGGGTTCAGAGACCTGTGCGCGCACCACTCTCGGCAGACTTCCAGTGACGGCGGCGGTCAATCTCGAACCGGCTTTGCAAGCTGGTCAGGCCCTCGGAGGCCATCTTGTCATGGGCCATGTGGACGGCGTCGGACGCCTAGTTTCCACGGCTCGCGATGGGGAAACTGTCCGGATGACCTTCGAGGCCCCCGAAGAGCTTCTGACAGACTTGGTGCCTCGCGGGGCTGTGGCCGTGGACGGCATCAGTCTTACCGTCACAGCCGTTGACCGAAGTGGTTTCGAGGTGGCAATCATACCTTTTACCTGGAGCAATACAAACCTCGGCCGTCTCAGGCTCGGCGACGAGGTGAACATTGAGACGGACATCATCGCCAAGTACGTGCGGCGTTTTTTGCAGGGGCGTACAGCCCCGGCCGGCATCACGGAGGACTTCTTGCGAGAGCATGGCTACCTCTGACGACCGGCTCGTGGAATCGCTGCAGAGCGTTGAGGAGGCGCTCCGGCGGCTTCGGGCCGGAGAGTTTCTGATAGTCATTGACGACGGCAGTCCACACAACACGGGCGACCTTGCTCTGGCGGCCGAGTTCGCCACGCCGGAACGCTTGAATTTCATAATGACCCACGCGCGGAGCAGCGTTTCGGTGGCCTGTACGGCTGAACGGCTGGAACAGCTTGGCATCAATCTTCTGCCTCGAGACCCCGACAGCCATGGTCCGGCTTGGGCCACCCCAGTGGACGCCCGCTACGGCGTGACAACGGGCGATTCGGCTGAGGACAGAGCAACCACCATCCGCGTCCTGCTCGATCCCAGAACGCAGCCCCATGACCTTGTGCGTCCCGGCCATTTACAACTTCTGCAGGCCGCGCCCGGCGGCGTCATGCAGCGGGCTGCCCATACTGAAGCTATCGTTGACCTCTGCCGCCTCGCCGGACTTTACCCTATGGGCGTCACTTCCCAGCTTCTCGACCCGTCCGGCCGCTCTGCCGAGCTGGACTACGTGCGCGAGTTCGCCCAGACTCACAGCATCCACATCGTCACCATCGCCGACATCATCCGCTACAGGCGCCGCACCGAGAAGCTTGTCGAAAAGGTTGCCGACGCCCGTCTGCCCACCATTTTCGGTGACTTCCACGTGATGGTCTACCGTTCCCTCGTTGACGATACGGAGTTCCTCGCCGTGGTCAAAGGCGACCCGTCAGGCTGCGATGCGCCCCTGGTGCGCGTGCACTCCGGCTGCGTCACGGGCGACGTGCTTGGATCCCTCAAATGCGACTGTGGCTGGCAGCTCCATGCGGCCCTAAGCAAAATTGCCGCCGCCGACTGTGGCGTGCTCGTCTATATCCCCAGCCATGAGGGGCGTGGCATCGGCCTGGCGAACAAAATCCGTGCCTACCACCTTCAGGAGCGAGGCCTCGACACGGTACAGGCCAACGTCGCCCTCGGATTGCCCCCGGACGCCCGCGACTATGGCCTTGGGGCGCAAGTGCTTGTTGACCTCGGTGTGCGCCGCATGAGGCTCATGAGCAACAACCCGAAGAAGTTCGCCGCCCTCCAGGGTTACGGTCTTGAGGTTGTGGAAAGAGTGCCCCTTGAGGCCCCTACCACAGAGTACAACTGGCAGTACCTGCTCACAAAGCGCGACAAGCTCGGGCACATGCTTGCGACCGGAAAGGATTCCGGACAGGACGACGGCTGAACGGCCGAGGCCAGCCACGTCACGCTATCGGGAGGTGTACATAGTGTCGAAGACTATCGAGGGACATCTGGATGCCAGGGGCCTGAAAATCGGGATAGTGGTCAGTCGTTACAATGATTTCATAACGCGGCGCCTGCTTGACGGCGCCATGGATGCCCTCCTGCGCCACGGTGCTAGCGAGGAGGACATTTGCGTCGTCTTGGCGCCCGGTTCTTTTGAGCTTCCGGTGGTGGCCAAGAAAATGGCGGAGAGCGGCCAATATGACGCCATCATCGCCCTCGGTGCAGTAATCCGCGGTGGCACCACTCACCACCAGTACGTAGCTTCTGAGGCTGCCAAGGGCCTGGCCCAGGTCGCTCTCAAAACGGGCGTGCCGGTCATCTTCGGCGTCCTCACCAGCGACACGCTTGAGCAGGCCTTGGAGCGAGCTGGGGCCCGCTTGCCTAACCGCGGCTTCGAGGCGGCCATGAGTGCCATCGAGACCGCCAATCTTCTGCGCCAACTTTGAGGAGAGCTATCGTGAACCAATTCGGCAAAGACCCCGCTTACAGCTTGGTGGCTGCCGCCTTGGTGGTGGGACTTCTGAGCGGCGCCTTCGGAGGCTACCTGGCGGCCACGAAGGTGCTCGCACGCGTACAACAGCCAGGCCAGGCCGAGAGGCCGAGCGTTCCAGGCCAAGGCACCTTACGCGTCTTGTCGCAAAGCGACGCGGTCGTGGCGGCCGTGAAGCGTGTTACTCCCTCGGTAGTTAAAATCGAAACCCTCAACGCGCCGAGCATGGATGACCTCTTTCGGCAGTGGATGGGCGGCTTGATGCCTGGCCAGCCGGTCGCAGGCGTTGGCTCCGGCTTCATCTTCGAATACGGCGGCCGCCGACTTGTGATGACCAACACGCACGTCGTCGGCAACGCCATTCAGTGCAAGATAAAGCTCACTGATGGGCGCAAATATGATGGTGAGCTGATAGGCGCAGATCCCAGCCGCGACATCGCCGTAATGCGGATCGTCAATGCCCCACCCGATCTCGTACCGGCCACCTTGGGCGACAGTGACCATCTCGAAGTCGGCGAGACCGTCATTGCCATGGGCAATCCCTTCGACTACGAAAATACCGTGACCGTAGGAGTGGTGAGCGCTAAGGGTTATCGGCCCGTGGGGGAGGGACAGAGCCGCAAGGTCATCCAGACGGACGCAGCCATAAACATGGGCAACAGTGGGGGGCCGCTGGTTGACCTCGGCGGCAACGTAGTCGGCGTCAACTACAAGATCTTCAGCCCGAACCAATTGTACGTCGGCATAGGCTTCGCCATTCCCATCAATGAGGCCAAAATGATGGCGCGGGTGCTGGTGGAAGGGGGGCCGTGGATAGGGCTGGGTGACCTTTTGCCGAACAGCCGAGGCTTAGCGGCTCATTTTGACCTGCCCACTGACCGGGGAGTGGTGGTGCTGTCTGTGGCCCCCGGCGGGCCGGCCGAGCGGGCGGGTGTTTTACCCGGCGATATTATTACCGCCGTGGACGGTAAGCCCGTCTCAGATGTCCAGCAAGTCACCGACGCTGTCCTCGCACACCGCATCGGCGACACGATACTCCTGCAAATCCACCGCGGCAGGCAGCAACTGCTGCTCCGCGTAGAAGCCGGCAAGGTGCCGGGCAACTACCGGCCGGGCACGACGTGAAGCCTTCAGGCCACTTCCCCCTCCACCGACCGATGAGGCATCAACTTGTGCCGGAACGCATTACCCGTGAACCCTCGCCCTCGATGCCTTCGTTGACCTGCTAGGACTTGGGCGCCTATACTCTCACACCGTAATCCGTTATGAGGATACTTGCAGCCATGAGTCGAGAGCTAAATCGGGAGCTTTCGAGTTTGCCGAGACGATTATGGGGCCAGTGGCTCCGCTTAGGTCTTGCCCCGACGGTTGCAGCCGCGCTGCTGGCTTTGGGTGCCGGTGTAGCCCACGCCACCCCAATCCAGGAGGGCGCCCGCTCCCAGGAGTTGCAGCTCCAGGCGGCTATGGCTGTGGTGGCCGGACTTTTCCTTGCCGGCTTTTGGGTGGAGGGCTGGCGCACTGACACAGCTCGGATTCTCCTGGCTCTCAGCCGCAGCCTTGGCAAGAACCTCTCGGAGCTGACGGCGGAGGACTTTCGGGCAAACGCGGCAGGGGTGGAGCGCATCGCGGTTGAGGCGCAGCGGTCGGCTCTCATGCTGGGATGGGGCGCGGCACTCGTGCCCGTAGTGGCCGCCCTCGGCGGGATGCCTCTGCCGCACGTGCTCATCGTGGCTGCTTTAGCCCTGCTATACGAACTGTACTTGCTTTCCCGCCACCGACACGCCGTCGAAGTGGTTTGCCTGGCCACCACCGGCGACCTTGTTTATGAAGCGTCGGTGCTGGCCAAGCACCTTGCGTTCCGTCCGACCCTTCTCCAGCGCGTCGCCATGGTGTTCGGCTGGCGCCCACGCTTCCAGCCCGACGATGAGCGCGCACCCAGACGCAAGTCCACGCGCGTGCGCAGTTAGCCTGGCGCCAGTTCTGGGCCACGATAAGGGTCAGCTACATTGCGCTACAAGCGTCCGAGAGGTACCCAAGATGTTCTGCCTGACCAGGTGCCTGAGTGGCGCCTGGCCGAGGAAACCTTCCGCCGTATTGCGGACTCCTTCGGCTACGCGGAAATCCGCACCCCCATCTTCGAGGACACGGAACTATTTATCCGGTCCGTCGGGGCCGAGACCGACATCGTCTCCAAGGAGATGTATACCTTCCACGACCGAGGCGGGCGCAGCCTCACCCTGCGGCCTGAGGGCACTGCCCCGGTCGTGCGGGCCTTTCTGGAGAACAATCTTCAGGGGACGGACCGCGGCAAGGTTGTGAAACTCTTCTATATCGCGCCGGTCTTCCGCTACGACCGACCTCAAGCAGGTCGCTACCGCCAACATCACCAAGCCGGCATCGAAGCCCTCGGCAGCTCTTCCCCGGCATTGGACGCAGAGGTTATGCATCTGGCATGGGTTTTCTACAATGCCCTCGGACTAGAAAAGCCAGCCCTGCTCTTGAACTCCGTTGGCTGTCCGGTCTGTCGCCCGGCGTACATCGAGAAGCTACGCGGCTACCTGGCGGGGCGCGTTGGTGAGCTTTGCGCCGACTGCCAGCGACGCTACGAAGCCAACGCGCTGCGGATTCTCGACTGCAAGAATCCAACCTGCCGGACGGCAACAGAAGAAGCGCCGAGAATGATTGACGCACTTTGTCCTGAATGCGCAGCCCACTTTGCCGAGGTTCGCGAGGCCCTCGAAACTATTGGCATTCCCTACCGCCTCGAACCGCGCATCGTGCGGGGCTTGGACTACTACACCAAAACGGCCTTCGAGTTCGTCGCGTCGGGCCTGGGTGCCCAGGATGCCCTCGGCGGGGGTGGGCGGTATGACGGCCTTGTAGAGGCCTGCGGCGGTCCTCCCACTCCGGCCGTGGGCCTCGGCATCGGCCTCGAGCGCGTTCTGCTGGCCCGCCAGGCCCTCGGCCTATCGGTCAATGCGCCGCCGCGACGCGGGGTTTTTGTCGTAGGTCTTGGCCAGGCCGCCGTGCGCTGGGCGGTGGGGTTCTGTGCTCGCCTGCGGGTGGCCGGTGTGCGGGCTGATTTGGACTACCGTTCGCGTTCCCTGCGGGCCCAACTGCGATATGCCGACGCGACAGGTTTCCGCTACGCCGCAATCGTGGGGGACGAAGAACTGAGTAGGGGAGAGGTGACCATCCGCGACCTACAGGCCGCCAGCCAGGAGACTGTGCAAGTGGACGAAGCTCTCAAGCGCTTGTCGGCCGAGGCGGGCGAAGAACTTTGCAGGAGTGGTCGCCGTGAGTGATGTCTGTCGCAACTGCGGTTCGTGGAACGTGGGCGCGGATGGCTTGTGTGCGGCCTGCAGGGGCCGCGCCTCTGCCGATGCAGTTATGCGGCAGCTTTATTTGATTACCGGGGCTATCTTCGCGTGGGTGTTCCTGTACGGCCTCGTCTTCTTTCTGCTGGAGCAGCTAGGTGCCCTGGCGCCCCTGCGAGTGCCCCTGCCTGGCGCAGTGCCATGGTTGTTACTGCTCATTGGTGTGGTGCCCGTAGCGGCTTCGGGCGTAGTTAACGCTCGCGCGGCGGCAGCGCCAACCCCGCAAGCCATCGTGCGGCTGGTTGTTATTTCCGCTGCTCTTGCTGAGTTCCCCTCCATGCTTGGTTTCCTGGGCTCGGTACTGACGTCGGCGCCAGTATTCATTGCCCTCGGCATAGGGCTGTCTTTGGTAGCCTTTGTGGCCATAGGGGCTTATATGCCGGCTCTGGCGCGGCGCGTGACCGAACTCACCGCCGAGGAGAGCGAGGACACTGGTGACAGCCAGCCTTAACCGCTGCCCAGCAAGTCGGTGAGGAATGAACGGCCCGCTTCCATGGCGGCGCGGATATGGTCCCAGGCCTGCCTTACTAACTCGCGCCCGCGCAGCTCTTCAGGCGTAGTCCCTTCCAGGCCGCAGACTTTGGATAGCAGGTGCTCAATGCCCAGGGGGAAATCCTCGCGCACGAACCTCTCGTCGGCATCAAAGAGCCGTCCGGCGTCGTCCCTCGCGCGGAAGAGGAACCCAGCGGCGATGCCGTGGGCCGTGAACATAGGTTCAGGGACGCCGTGGTGCAAGTCGAAGAGCAGCGCCCCCACAAGACGGTCGTCGCGAGAGAGCTTCCGAGGCAAGTCCCGACCCACTCGATAGATGGTGTCGCCCAGGGCCCTGTTGGCAAACCGGCGCAGCAAGTCTTCTATGTGCTCGCCGATGTTGGCCTCATCGAACTCCTCGGGGTACGCAGCGATAAGAGCGCGGCCCGACTCCCACATCGCACGCCGTGTGCCTTCTCCCACCAAGGGGTCGCTGATTGCTTCCCAAACGTAGACCAGGGTCGGTTTTTCCACAAAGGCGTAGTACGCGCAACAGGCGTGTCCTAAGTTGTGCACAAACAGCTTACGGTCAACATAAGCCCGCATATTCGCTTTTGGCTCAAGCCCCGGCACCTCTGGTATGGGGTTGCGAAATCCTCGCGCGTCGCAGATTAGTGTGTTAAAGGCCTCAGCGTAGACCAGCAGCGGGTCGCGCCGGCGAATCTCCTCCGGCATTATGGGCACCATCTTGCCAATGCTCGTCTCAACTAAACCCACGGCCTCATGCAAGGGAAATCCCGCCGGCAACAAAGCCTTCAAACCCTCCGCAAACATGGCGGCGGCGTTATGAATATTCTCGGCAATGATTATGTCCAGAGGGCCATTCCCTTGATCCCAGCGCAGTTGGAGGCCGCGGGCGATGGTTGGCAGTATGTGGGGCACAGCATTAGCTCCCACCGCAGTCCCCGCCAGGCGGCAGTCTAAAAGCTCCCGCGCACAAGCTTCCACGTCCCGACCGTGTAATGCACGCACGTTCTCGATATGCAGGATGGCGGGCGATTCGTCGCGGATTTCGATCGTGTAGGCCCGGCGTTTGTTGAGCGCCTCGACGAGCACGTCGTCCACGTCAATGAAAACGACCTCAAATCCCGCCCGCGAGAAAAGCTGGCCAAGGAAACTGCGGCCTATATTACCCGCTCCGAACTGCACGAATTTTCTGTCGTCTATCATTGCCTGGCACCTTTGTCGCACCTTGTGCAGCTTGTAACTGTCAGCCCAAGCAGAACATGCCTTCCGTAATCCAGTAACCGCGTATCTGGGCTACCGTAGCGTCATCCACTACGTAGTTTACGATGAATATTTCTCCGTCAGGAAGCGCGGCCCAGCCCGTGTAGCCGGAGTCGGCATGGGGTGAGCGGTCGTGGTCGAGGGGCAGTATAGACGCCCTCTGCAGCGTACGGTCGCGCTCGAGAGCGCTGTCGAGGGGCTCCAGGCATGCAAAAGTATTTAGGTTGCGAATGCCCGGACCAGGGTAATAACGATAGGTGGTGAGGACCTGGCCAGAGGGCAGTAGGCCCGCTGTGGGACGATGGCCGCCGTCCATAAGTGTAGCATAAACGCCGTCCCAGGTCTGGCCGAGGTCATTGCTAAAGGCCTTGAAGATGGGCCAGCCACGGCCGGAGTTTTCGCGCATATAAGCGACGAGCGTACCGCCAGGCGCCTGGATGATACTCGCCTCGCACAGATTGAGGCCTGACCGGTCCGCCACGGTGAAGGGGCCAAGCCAGGTACGGCCCTGGTCCAGGCTACGCCAGGCCCGCTGGACGAGGCGCCATTCCGGTGGAAAGCCCCGGTGCGCCGCCAGGAGCCAGCTCCCGTCACTCAGCTCAAGAAGCTTGTCCGGAACGATGCCCTCTGCCGCAGTAGGTATGGGGCCTTCCCAGTTCTCGGCATCGTCGTAAGAGACCCACCAGTGCACCACCGGCGCCCGCTCACCGTAACGCTCTCCGGGCGGTTGGGGGTAAAGGTCGCAAACCAGCGCCAAGCGGCCGTCGCTCAGCCGGCTCAGCCGAGGACAGTTCCACTTCCACAGCGTCCCGTTCCGGCGCTCAGAGCACACCACGTAGCGCGGAGGCGACCAGGTACGGCCAAAGTCATCGCTAGTCCGCCACGCAATGTGGCTGAAGTCGGCTGCCACGTGGCTATCACTTTCCCGGTATGCGACAACCAACCGGCCCCTTCTTGACAAGACCACGTCCGGAAAGCATTCGTAGATGTCAGCCCTGTTGCTCACACTCACTGTGCGAATACCCACTCACCCCTACCTCCGGAGAGAGCCGCTTTGAAGGTCCTCAGCCATTCTTCACGAACCTTACTTCGCAGCCTCAGGCATTATTCCTGTTGGAGGGGACTTTGCGCGATGATTCGACTGGGCATCTGCGATTGCGACACGTCACACGCGGTGGAGTTCACCAAACGCCTCAACCACCTGGACATTGAGGAGGATCAATGGGTGGACGGGGCCAGGATCGTCGCCGCTTATCCTGGCGAGTCGGAAATCACGCAGCCCGACCGCGTGCATGAATACGTTGCCAAACTCTCCAGCTACGGCGTGGAAATCGTGGACCGGCCTGAGCAACTGTTGGGCAAGGTAGATGGTGTCCTTATCGAATCTCAAGAAGGCGGCGTCCACCGGCGGCACGCCGAATTGTTCCTCAACGCCGGCCTGCCCTGCTTTATTGACAAGCCCTTCGCTTGTTCGGCAGAGGACGCCGCCGCCATCGCTCGCTTGGCCGAGCAGAAAGGCCTGCCCGTATTCTCTTCTTCGTCCTTGCGCTATGCTTTGGAGGTGCAGCAGCTTCATGCAGATGCGCCGGTCCTGGGACGTGTCATAGGTGCAGAAGCCTACAGCCCGGCACCCGTTCATCCTCGCAATCCGGGTCTGTTTCATTATGGCATCCATGGCGTAGAGACGCTGTACGCTTTGATGGGGCCGGGATGTGAGGCGGTGTGGTGCGTTTTTGCACCTGGCGCCGAAGTTGTCGTCGGAATGTGGCGTGACGAGCGCCTGGGGGTTGTGAGGGGCACCCGCGACGGCATCCACGCTTATGGGTTCGTTGCCTTCTGCGAAAAGGGCGTCCGCGCAGCGAGCATTGACACCGCGTACATTTATAGGGAGCTTCTCAAGCGCATCGTGCAGATGTTCGCAACGGGCCAGCCCCCCCTCGACGTGCGCGAGAGCGTGGAGCTAGTAGCCTTTATCGAGGCCGCGATGAAATCCGCGCAGCTTGAGGGCAGGCGCGTCGACGTGCGCTTCTGAGACCTGTCTTGGGCCTTTGTCGCCGCCGTGGTATCCTTCCTCTGTGCGTGCAAAGAGGGGCCTCCAAAGCTCGCTCACTCTTGACCGCTTCCTGCGGCTCGTCGCCCTCGAAGAAAAGCGAGGCTACGACAACAAGGCGGCTACGGGTGGCACGGACAGGGTAGTTCTGGGTTGGCTGACCGCCGCCTGTGAGCGGAGTCGTACACCTTCTAGCCGCTGCCGTCTGTCTGACCTAGCCGCTGTTTGGCGTGAATATTGCGACGCTTCTGCCGGCCGGCGGGCAGAAATCGTCGCGGCTACGAGGCACTTCCTCGAATCAATCACGACGCCGCGCCTAGAAAGTCCAGCCTCGCCGGTAGCTGGCCTGCCAGGCATCGGCCCTGCGCGGGCCTTTGCCCTTGCCGGAATCGGCATTCTGACCGTAGAAGACCTGCTGCTTTTCGCGCCAGTGCGATACCTGGACTGTTTGCGTGTAGGGTGCGTGGCGGATTTGTGCGACGGTACCACTGCGACCCTGGAGGTGCGGCTCCTACGTAACCCCCGGCTTTTCCCAGGCCCCAAGGCCAGTCGCGTCGAGGCCCCCGCAAGCGATGGCACGGGCAAGGTCATCCTCGTATGGTTTAACCAGCCTTATAGGTCCAATCAGTTCTCCATGGACGACTGGGTAACCGTCGCGGGCCGGGCATCCGTGCGCCAGCAGCGCACGTTTTTCGTCGTATCCAAAACCCTGAGCCACGCGCGCTCGCAAGCAGCGTGCGCCGAGGCGCCTAATCCTTTACCAGCCTCTGGCCTGCTGGCTGAATATGCCGGGCCGAGGGGGTTACCGTCTCGTGTCCTGCGCCAGGCTATTGCCGCCGCCCTGTCGGCCACCGCTGACGGTTTCCAGCCCATCATCCCGTCTCAAACAGCCGCTCGCCTTGGGCTGTTCACCCGCCCCGAGGTCTTTCGCGCTCTTCACCAGCCTCAGGACCTGACTGAGACCGAAAAGGCGGCTCAAAGCCTTGCCTTCGAACGGTTGCTTTTGCTTCAGTTGCGACTTCTTTTGCACCGAAGCCAGGCTTTGCGGACCGCCTCCCAGTCTCGCGTTGAGGTTGCGCACCTTCCCGAGCGTATCGAGGCTCTTAGCGGCCTGCGTCTCACCGACGCCCAGCGCAGGGTCATACGGGAAATAGAGGAGGACCTGAAATCCTCGCGTCCGGCTTGTCGGCTAATCCACGGTGACGTTGGTTGCGGCAAGACACTCGTTGCCGCCGCAGCCCTCGTGGGGGCAGCGGCCGCTGGCCGCCAGGCCGCCATCATGGCCCCAACCGAAGCGCTCGCCGAGCAGCACTTCGCCCGCCTGCGTACCATCCTCGAGCCCGCAGGGATTCCTGCCTTCTTGCTCACCGGTAGCTTGCCCGAGGCCCACCGTGCTCCGGCGCTGGAGGCTGCGGCCGCAGGCAGGCCTGGTGTCTGGATGGGCACCCACGCGCTGATACAAGAGCGGGTGACCTTCGCCGACCTCGCAGTCGTGGTGGTGGACGAACAACATCGCTTCGGCGTTGCCCAGCGCGCGCGCCTTGCTGCCAAAGGCTACGCGCCCAACTTCTTTGCCATGTCCGCCACTCCCATACCTCGTACCTTGGCCCTAGCCTTGTACGCGGACTTCGACCTCTCCGTAATAGATGAGCTTCCGCCAGGCCGACAGCCGGTACAAACACGCCTCATAGAGCCGCAATTTCGGCCCGCCGCGTACGCAGCATTACGCAGGGTCGTGGAGGCGGGCAGACAGGCCTTCGTCGTCTGCCCATGCATAGAGCCGTCACAGGCGATGGAGGCCGAGGCAGCCTCGCACCTCGTAGAGCAGCTCAGAAAAGGGCCTCTGGCCGGACTACGCCTCGGGCTTGTCCACGGGCGCATGGCCACCCAAGACCGTCAGGCTATCATGGCAGCCTTCTATCAGGGGCACCTGGACGTACTCGTGAGCACCACCGTGATAGAAGTGGGCCTTGACGTGCCTAATGCATCGGTTATATTGGTGGAGAATGCGGAGCGCTTCGGGCTAGCACAGCTTCATCAACTACGGGGGCGAGTGGCCAGAAGCCGCCATCGGCCCCTGTGCCTGTTGGTGAAGGGTACAGGGGGACAGGAGGCGAACCAACGTCTCGACGTGCTGGCCCGCACTCAAGACGGCTTCCGCATAGCCGAAGCCGACCTAAAGCTGCGGGGAGCTGGTGAGTTAGCAGGCCTGCGCCAGCACGGGATGGGAGATTGGGTAGTCGGTGACGTGGTGCGCTACCCGCAGCTCCTCGTCGCCGCTCACGACGAGGCGGCAGGGATACTGGCGGCGGATCCCGAATTATCGCAGCGCCACAACGAGCTACTAGCACAAGGTGTGGCAGGCCTGGGAGAGCTGGAAGAAGGGAGCTGGGCGCTTTGAGGCGGCGGTTGCGAGTCATTGCTGGCGCAGCGCGGTCGGTGATTCTCGCAAGCGCACCGCACCGTTTGAGGCCAACTACAGATAGGACGCGGGAGGTCTTGTTCTCGTCGCTGGGCGAGGTAGTTCAGGGACGGCCCTTCATAGACCTTTATGCTGGCAGCGGCGCTGTGGGCGTCGAAGCAGTTAGTCGTGGCGCCGCCAGATGTCTTTTTGTCGAACTGGCTGCGGGCTGCGTAAGGGTAATCCGGACGAATCTCATGCGTGCTAATATGACGGACCGTGCGGAGATTTGGCGGCGGGACGTGGGGCGGGCCGTTGATGATATTGTGGCGTGGCTGGCCGGCGAGCCGGGTGTAATTTTCGCCGACCCGCCTTACGCTGATGCGCGAGCGAAGCGAGTATGGGCGGACTTGTTGGCGGATGGTAGGGTGCGGTGCGGGACAATTTTCGTCTTGGAGCATAGCGTCCGGGAGTGTCTGAGCGGCCTCCCGCCGCCGTCCTGGCAGCGCCGTGTGGGAGAGACTTGCCTGAGCCGATGGGAGAGGCGAACGAATGTGTGAAAAAGCCCCCCTGAGGGCAATCTACCCTGGGACTTTCGACCCCTTTACTCTAGGGCACCTCGACATAGCTCGCCGCGCCGCGGCGATTTTTGATGAACTCATCGTGGCCGTCTCCGCTGACACTAGCAAGGCTCTACTCTTCAGCCTTTCTGAGCGAGTGGAGATGGCCGCTGCGGCCTGCGCAGACCTGGCTAATGTAACGGTGGAAGGTTTTCGCGGCCTAGTGGTGGACTTTGCTCGCTCCCGCGGTGCGAGAGTGCTCGTAAAGGGGTTGCGAGGCGGTTCAGATTTCGAGCGGGAGCGCCAGCAGGCCATGATGAACCGCCAGCTAGCTCCTGAGTTGGATACCTTGGTGCTACTGACTGACCCAGCCTATGCTTTCCTTTCGTCCAGTCTCATCAAGGAAGTCTGCGCGCTTGGGGGGGACGTGTCTGGCTATGTGCCGGCCGCCGTCTTGCCGCGGCTGATCGGGCGACTGCGCAGCGGGAGGGATACTGAATGAGCCAGCCTGAACGCCACGAAGGCGAGGAACTTGAAGAGACGCGGCACCCTATCGAGGAACTCATCGAGGAACTCGAAGACCTCGCTGAACACGGGGTGCGTTGGTACTGTCGGCTAATTCCGGGGTTGTGGGGACGGACCGTGATTGACCATGCTGAGCTGCTCAACATCGCCGCCCGCCTGCGCCAGCGCCTCCCCCAGGAAATGTCCGAGGCCATCACTATCGCACGCCAGCGCGAACAGATAATCCGAGAGGCTCAGCAGCAGCGCGATCGGATTATCCAAGCGGCGCGAGAGCAGGCCCAAATAATCGTCAGTAATGACGAGTTGGTCCGCCAGGCTCAAGAGAAGGCGGACCAGGTACTTCGAGCGGCTCGCACAGAGGCCGATGCAATTCGTGCTGAGGCGGAGGCTTGGGCGAGAGGGGTAGTCGAGCGGCTGGAGAGCAATCTTCGTCGCGTGTTGTCAACCCTGGAGAGGGCCAAGAAATCCCTCGGTGGGGGGCCTGTGGAGACTGTTACCGTTGAGCGGGCAGGTGACGAATCCGTTTGAAGCCAGCTCCACCGCGCCTAACTACGGAGGAATAAGCTACAACAGTGTTAGTCCTTGTCATTAATTGCGGTAGTTCGTCGCTGAAGTACCAGCTTTTCGACATGCGGGACGAGACAATTCTTGCCAAGGGTTTGGCAGAGCGCGTCTCCGTGGGCGGCGGCTCCCAAGCTGCTCTCACGCACCAGCCGGCGGCCAAGGCCCCTGTGCGCCTCGAAGCGCCTATGCCCGATCACGCCGCTGCCATGGCTCATGTGCTCGACGCCCTGACGCATCCGGCTCATGGCGTGGTTGACTCCATGAGCGAAATCGCAGCAGTTGGTCACAGGGTCGTCCACGGGGGTGAGGCCTTCGCCGAATCGGTGCTCATCACGCCGGACGTCCTGCGTGCCATCGAGGCCTGTGCAGAGCTCGCGCCTTTGCACAACCCCGCCAACCTCATGGGCATACGCGCGGCTCAGAGACACCTTCCCTCCGTGCCCCATGTCGCGGTCTTTGACACAGCCTTTCACCAGACCATGCCCCGACGAGCTTGGCTTTATGGGCTTCCCTACGAGCTGTACGAAAACCATGGCATCCGCCGTTACGGTTTCCACGGCACTTCTCACCTGTACGTCAGCCGAGTTGCCGCCGATTTCCTCGAAAAGCGCGGCGTCCCGCGCCAGGAGCAGAAAATCATCACCTGCCACTTGGGCAATGGCTGCAGCATGGCTGCCATCCTCGCTGGCCAGTCTGTTGACACCAGCATGGGCTTCACGCCCCTGGAAGGTCTTCTCATGGGCACTCGCTGCGGCGACCTGGACCCAGCGATAATCCCCTTTCTAATGGAAAGGCTCCACATGAGCACCGACGAGGTGGAGGAATACACGAACCGCAAGGCGGGCTTGCTCGGCGTTTCAGGCATCAGCAGTGACATGAGAGACGTCCAGGCGGCTGCCGCCTCTGGTAATGACCGCGCAATTGCTGCCGTCGAGTTGTTCTGCTATCGCGTCCGCAAGTACATCGGCGCCTACGCCGCTGCCCTCGGGGGCGTCCATGCAGTAGTCTTTACCGCTGGAATAGGCGAAAACGACCCGGACGTGCGCCGCCGGTGTGTAGAGGGGCTTGAGTTTCTCGGCCTGAAGATTGACTTGCAGCGCAACCAGGCTCCCCCCACGGCTCAACCCGTTGCGGATATTAGCGCACCTGACGCCACCGCGCGCATCCTCGTAATACCAACAAACGAAGAGCTGGTCATCGCGCGAGACACGGCAGCCATCGCGTCACGCCTGCCTGCCTCAGCTCGTCACCGATAGATTGGCCCACCAGCGGTGCCATGGGAACGTGTCTCAAGGAGGAGGAAAGATTGCCGTGCGACAGCCTCGCATCGCTCTCATTCAGTTTCCCGGCTCCAATTGTGAGGCAGAAACCAAGCGGGCCGCCGAGGCAGCCGGGATGGTCTGCGACTTGTTCCGCTGGAACCGCGATCCTGCCCTTCTACGCGAATACGACGGGTACATCATCGGTGGAGGATTCTCTTATCAAGACCGCGTCCGCGCCGGCGTCATCGCCACCAAGGAGCCGGTGGTGGAAGCCATGTTCACGGAGGTAGTGGAGCGCGGTAAGCCTGCGCTTGGGATATGCAATGGGGCTCAGGTGTTGGTCGAAGCAGGTCTCGTGCCGGGTTTGCGTCCGGGCGAGGTTGAAATGGCCCTGGCACCAAACCGGCCTCATCCCCAAGGCCGCGTGTCTGGCTTCTGCTGCCGCTGGGTGTTCGTCAAGCACGTAGCACCTGCTGGGAAATGCTGGATGACGCGCAACATTCCCGAGGGCGAAGTGCTTCCCATCCCGATTGCTCACGGGGAAGGCCGCTTTACCACAACCGTGCCGGGGCTGTTGGAGACGCTTCGGCGCAACGGGCAAATCGTGTTCCAGTATTGTACGGCCGATGGCCAGGTCGTGGATACGCCAGAGGTAAATCCCAATGGCGCCCTAGCCAACATCGCAGGCCTTTGCAACCCGGAAGGCACCGTCCTAGCCATGATGCCACACCCGGAGCGGTGCAGTTTCCTGCGCCAAGTGCCGTCGGAGCTGCCCCACGAGGCCTCCCGCCGCAAGCTCGCCGCTTGGGGTGACCCCGCTGCAGGGATGAGTGCCGGTCCAGGCCTGGCCGTGTTCACTTCGATGCGCGATGCTCTGCTGGAAAGACTGGCAGAGGCCGTAGGTGCTTGAGGAGTCTTTACCTGCGGGACGCCGAGCCATGCCAAGAGTAGGGGGCTGTGCGATGACACACCGCGTGGAACTTCTAGTACGGCTGAAAATACCCGATGTGACAGCCCTCACTGCTGCGAACGCCCTGCGGCGGCGATTGGGCTACGGGGAGGTACTGGCCGATCTTAAGCGCGCCGACCACTACTTATTTACCGTTGAGGCGTCCTCCGCGGAGGAGGCCGAAGCCTTGGTGCGTCAGATCGCGCAGAAGACCACCCTATTCGTGAACCCCAACAAACACGTCTTCGAGACGCGAGTAGTGACCGGCGAAGACACGGTAACCGAGCGCGAGGGTATCTACGAAGTGAGGTGCCTCGTGCGGGACGCGGACTTCGATCCTGGCGAGGCAATGCGCCAAGCTCTCGGAAAGCTCGGCTTCGGCGATAAGATTACTGCACTGCAAACAGGCACCTTGTGGACGCTCAAGCTAAGGGCAGCCAGTGCCTCCCAGGCCCTGGAGATAGCTCGCGATATTGCCATCACCAAGTCCCGTAGCCGCGGCCTTTTTGCCAACCCCCACTACCAACAGTGCCTCGTCTACTGATGGGGGCCGCCTCGGCGCGGATGCCCAAAACACAACCTGCCCATTCAGGCCCCTTTGCTTTCTTGCCATTCGCGATTGGCCGGTGATATGCCTACCGCTCAGCCACTATCCGGCCCTGCCCGGTGTAACTCACGTGCCCCTTCTCGCTGGCGAAGCTGAACACGACGTTTGCCAGCCCCTGATTGCCTTGGCGGATGATACTGCCGGCGTCAAAGAGCTGGAAGTAGCCGGCGCCGCCCTTGGCCAGGGAGAGCGGCATGGCTACTTCGTAAGTCTCCGCCTCGCTCAGCGGCACCCCGCGGACCAGTACTTGCTTCACCCGTGCGTCTCGGGGCGCACGCGGGTCATAGCTCACGACCAGACCCGCCACCTGCAAGAAAGCCAGGTTCGGCAATGGCAGCCGCGAAAGGCTCCGCTCTAAGGTCGCCAAGACCTGGCGGCCGCTCAGCCGCGACACAGCCCATGTCTCCTCAGGCTTCTGGAGCAAGGCCGCCACGGCGGCCAAGTCAAAGGGGCCGGCGCTTATAACGCCGTCCTTGAACGCCACTGCCGGCACGAAGGCGATGCTGGCACCCGAGACCTGGCAGAGGGCGTCGGTGGCCAAATCGCCAAAGCTTACCTCGCCGGACGCTGCGCCCTTCGTGGTCAGGGGCAAGTCAGCTACTGGTGGACTGGCTTGTCCCACTGCCACCCCTGCTATCCACGCTATCACGGCAACTGGTATTGCAGCTAACGGCCACATCTTGCGCATTTTCCTCACCCCTCAGCTCCCTCCCAGCTACTCCGCCGCCTCGTCTCCCGCCCTAGCGGCCTGCTGCTGAAGCCACGCCACGATAAACTCGTCAAGCTCCCCGTTGAGCACCGCCTGGACGTCCCCCGTCTGAAGACCCGTTCGATGGTCCTTCACCATGGTATATGGATGCAGCACATAAGACCGTATCTGATTGGCGAAACTTATCTCGCCGCGCTCGCCGCGCAGCTTGGCCCTCTCGGCCTGCTTGCGGCGCCGCTCCAGGTCGTACAGGCGCGACCGAAGTACTGCCATTGCCGTCCGGCGGTTAGCATGTTGTGACCGCTCGTTCTGGCACTGTACTACTATACCCGTCGGCAGGTGCGTTATTCGGACGGCTGAGTCGGTCTTGTTGACGTGCTGACCGCCGGCCCCGGAGGAGCGGAAGGTGTCTATCCGCAGGTCCTCCTCACGGATTTCGACCTGGATGTCCTCGGACACCTCAGGAAGCACTTCGACGGCCGCGAAGCTCGTGTGGCGGCGATGGGCTGCATCGAAGGGGGAGAGGCGCACCAGCCTGTGCACGCCGTCTTCCGCCTTGAGTCGTCCGTAAGCGAAAGGCCCCGCGACCCTGGCGGTCACATTGCGAAACCCCGCCCCGTCGCCCTCCACGAAGCTTATGACTGAAAACTCCAGCCCGCGGTGCTCCGCCCAGAGCCGGTACATTCTCAGTAGCATCTCCGCCCAGTCACATGCATCGGTGCCGCCCGCCCCGGCCGTGATGGTCAAAATCGCGTTGCCCTCGTCCATTGGTCCGGTATACAGTGCCTCGACCTCAAGCCCCGCCAAGGCCTTCTTTACCTCGGCCAGCTCCGCCTCCACTTCAGCAGCCGCCTGGGCGTCGTCTTCCTCCGCAGCTAGTTGCGCCAGCACCTCAAGGTCTTCTACACGCCGCCGCAACTTTTCCCACGGCTCCACCGCCTCCCGCAGCCTCGCCAACCGCCGTCCCAGCTCCGCGGCCTTCTCAGGATCCGCCCATACCTCTGCGCTTTGCGTCTGATTTTCAAGCTCCGCTATTCGAGACCGCCTATCGTCAATGTCAAAGACGATCCCACATTTCCGCCAGCCTGCTCCGTAGCTGCGACAGTTCTGCCAGCAGTTCACGCGTCATCTCTGGTCGCTCCTGCACCTTTTCCCTGCGTTGGCGCAAGGCATCTCCTGGTATTAGACACTCCTCCATGGTATTAGACACTCCTCCAGCCCCTGAGTTCGTCTCCCTGGTCACCGAGGCTGTCTTGCTCCAGCCACATCCTTGAGCATGCAACAATTCTTGTACTTCCGCCCGCTCCCGCACGGGCATGGGTCGTTGCGTCCTATCTTCTTGCCTGCTACGTGCTGCCGCACCTTAGGCCGGTCGTCAGCCGCCTCCATCTCCTCCAGTGTTCCTTCCCGCATTGAGGAGGGGTCTACCCCTTGCACTTCAGCCACTACCTCCGTCAGCAGGACTGCCTGTGTCATGTCGGCCGCAATGTGGTGCAGTAAAGCTTCGAAGTATTCAGCTGCCTCTTTCTGATACTGGATAAGAGGGTCGAGCTGGCCGTACGCCCGCAGGTAGATGCCTTCGCGCAGGTAATCCATTTCCTGAAGATGGTCCATCCAGCGCTGGTTCGTAATCCGCAAAAGCCAGGAGCGCTCGATTTCCCCCATTAGCTGCCTGCCCACACGCTGCTCCTTGCGCTCGTAGAGTTCTCGAGCCTTTGCACAAAGCATTTCGGGCAGGTCCTGGTGGTGGCATTCCACGATTTCCTCGAAGGTGACGACGGTGTCAATGCCTGGGACGGCGTATCGTAAAGCTTCCCAGAGGCCTGGGAGGTTGCGGTCGTCAGGATGAATTTGCGGACTGGCGAATTCGTCTACTACCCGCCGCACCGTCCGCTCTATCATGTTGATTACGCTGTCGCGGATGTCCTCGCCCATGAGCACGCGCCGGCGCTCGGCGTAGATTATCTCCCGCTGCTTGTTCATCACGTCGTCGTACTTGAGTGTGTTCTTGCGTATCTCGAAGTTGCGGGCCTCGACCTTCTTCTGAGCGCGCTCAATGGCCTTAGTCACCATCCTGTGCTCCAGGGGTTCCTCCTCGGGCCATCCCTTCATGAGAAAAGAAAACCGCTCCGGCCCGAAAAGGCGCATGAGCTCGTCTTCCAGGGACACGTAAAAGCGCGAGCTTCCGGGGTCGCCCTGGCGGCCCGCCCGCCCTCGGAGCTGATTGTCAATGCGGCGGCTCTCATGGCGTTCGGTGCCCAGGATGTGCAACCCGCCAAGCGCCTTCACCTTCTCGTATAGTTCCGGATTGACGCCCTTTTTAGGATCTTCCGGCTTACCGCCGAGGACGATGTCCACGCCCCGGCCTGCCATATTGGTGGCGATGGTCACTGCACCAGGCCGCCCAGCCTCAGCGATTATCCGCCCCTCTTCCTCATGGTACTTTGCGTTCAGAACGTTATGAGGTATGCCCGTCCGCAAGGCTTCCTCAAGCCGCTCGCGGTATTTGCGCACCCGACGTTGCTTTGTTTCCTCGTCCGCCACACCGAGCAAGTCAACGAGACGCCATAAGTTCTCCTCGTCCGTCACGTCTGGCTTCACGCCTAATTTGGTCGCCACTTGCTTGAGTTTGGGCTTCGGCATCTCATCTATCGGCGTCCGCAGGACCTTCAAATACTCCTCCCGCTCTTCCTTACGCAGGGCCTTATCTTTCTCCGCGCGTTGGAGGGCATCGTAGCACAGCATTATCAGCGCGTGGGTCTGGAGCCTGTCGGGCTTGAGGCGACCGCTTAGGTATTCGGACACCTCAACCGAGCGCGTGCCGACCAGCACGGGCTGCTCCCTCACGTACAGGCCCAGTATCTCGCTGACGATGCCGCGGTATTTCTGCTCCTTAGTGCGGTAGACAACATCGGGGTAGTCCTTGCGTATCATGGGCCGGTTCGTCGGCACGACGACCACCGGCATTCCGTAGATGGTTCGGAACTCTGCCTCCTCCGTCTTGGCGGTGCCGGTCATGCCGGCAAGTTTGCGGTACATACGGAAAAGATTCTGGTAAGTGATGGTGGCAATAGTTTGGAAGGGCCGTTGGACGCGCACGCCTTCCTTAGCTTCGATAGCTTCGTGGAGGCCGTCTGAGTAGCGGCGACCGGGCTGCAAGTGGCCCGTGAACTCGTCCACGATGATGACTTCGCCTTCCTTGACTACGTAATGCACGTCTCGCTTGTACAGCGTATGAGCTTTGATGGCGGCATTTATATGGTGGACGATGTCAATGTACTCTGGGTCAGAAAGGTTCGGGATGCCGAGGATTTGTTCAACGCGGGCAGTGCCCTGTTCCGTCAGGCCCGCCTGGTGAGTGCGCTCGTCGAAAAAGTAGTCGCCATCGTGCTTGTCAGGTTCCGGGCCTGAAGACGGCCGCAGGCGCCGCACCAGCCGGTCTATCTCGACGTAGAATTGAGTGGACCGCAGAGGACGGCCGGAGATAATCAGCGGTGTCCGCGCCTCATCTACTAGAATGCTGTCCACCTCGTCCACGATGGCGTAGTGTAGGTCGCGTAGGACGAGCTCGGCGACGGAATTGGCCATGTTGTCCCGCAGGTAGTCGAAGCCCAGCTCGGCATTCTGCACGTAAGTGATGTCTCGCGCGTACATGGCCCGGCGCTCAGGCGGTGACATATCGTGCTGGATCCATCCCACCGTCATTCCCAAGGCCTCGAAAACCGGCTGCATCCACTGGGCCTGCCACCGCACCAGAAAGTCGTTGGTGGTCACAAGATGCACGCCCTTGCCCTCCAGGGCGTTGAGGTACAGGGGAAGAGTAGCCGTGAGGGTCTTGCCCTCACCGGTCTTCATCTCGGCGATTTTGCCTTCGTGGAGGACAATGCCGCCGATGAGCTGCACGTCGAAGTGTCGCTGGCCCAAAGTGCGTTTGGCGGCTTCGCGCACCGCCGCAAACGCCTCGGGCAGCAACTCGTCAAGCGTCTGCCCGTTGGCCAGGCGGTCACGGAATTCGTCGGTCTTCGCCCGAAGCTCCTCGTCGCTGAGCTGCTCAAAAACTGGCTCCAAGGCGTTGATTTCTTCGACCCTGCGCCTGTAACGGGCTATCTGTCGCTCGTTGCCGTCGAACAACCTTTTGAGTAGCGCCAGCACCTTCGTCTCGCTCCGTCAGCCAACCCTGCTCATTTCGCTTCTCTGTCAACCCCGCTATTGCCATGCCGTGGACTTGGCCGGCGAGGACAACCTCAGTATACTCTTGCCGGCGTCGCAGTAGTCAAGCAAGGCGTAGGCCGCTGATATTACAGACACCCCTGCGGGGCCTAAGTTCGAGACCGGCCTCGCCAGCGGAAAACTCTTGGCTTTACGCAGGGAGGCGAGCCATCTGCACGACCTATCCTTGCCCGTTGTGTGCGTTGTGGCCCGCACGCTTCCAGAAGGCTGGGAACAAGCGGTGGTGGAGACCTGGAAGCGTGGCGTGTCGGTGAAGACCCAGTACGATGCCCCCGGCGACCCGCCAAGTCGGGACGCCATCGCGGTAATTGCGGTTGCCGACCCGATGGCAGAGCCTCGCATTCACCGTGCCATGCCTGGCGGCATCAGAGACCTGATCGTCTATACCGAGGAAGTTGTATCCGGCATTCATGACCACTGGATTGACCCAGAGCATGGTAAATGGCAATACACATACCACGAACGGCTCGCGGCTTATACCGTCCCAGGCCTGCCCGATCCTGTAAACCAGCTTGACTACATGATAGATGCCCTTGCCGCGTGCGAACACACTCGCCGTGCCCAGGCGGTGACCTGGAAGTGCTGGGAAGACGCGGGCTATGAACACCCAGCCTGCCTTCAGCGCCTATGGGCTAGAGTCGTAGACGGCAAGCTGTGCATGAACGCCCACATGCGCAGCAACGACGCCTTCAAAGCCGCCTTCATGAACATGTACGCATTCACGGAACTGCAGGCTTTCCTGGCCGCTCAGCTTTCGGAGCGTCTCGGGCGTCCTGTCCCTGTGGGCCAATATACGCACATTGCCGATTCTTTTCACATATATGGATCGTACTTTGCCGAGTTTGAGGCATTCTTGGAAAGCCTCCGGCGACGGACCTTCGAGGAGCGCACCTTTCGCACAGACCAGGTCGCGGATATCATCTCCGAGGCGCGAGAAGAAGTAAAAAAGGAAGTGCAAGAGCGGCGGTAGGTATCTGGCAGTTGCCCGTGGGGGGAGTGTTCATGCAAGCGGTAATCCTCGCCGCCGGCGAAGGTCGGAAAATCTTTCCGTATGACCTTACGCGCCAAAAAGCGGCTATCCCTCTGGGGGGCAGTTTTCTAATTCGCTGGACCGTCGAATGCCTCAGGCGGGCCGGCATCCACAGGATAAGCGTGGTCGTCGGATACCGAGAGGAGCGGGTCCGGCATGCCCTCCGGGGCATGGACGAGGTACGCTTCGTTCGCCAGGCCCGCCAATGCGGGACAGCCGACGCTCTTTTGACGGCCTTGCCCCTCGGCCAGGAGCCAGAAGTCGCTCTCGTAATCTACGGTGACGTACTTCTCGACGAGGAGGGGCTGGCGGGTTTTGTGTCCGCGGTGCGAGACTTGCAGCCCTTCGCGGCGGCGATGCTGGCCCCTCTCGGCGATCGGAATCCCGGCGATTGGCTGTGCGGCAGTTTTTCTGGTGAGCGGCTCACGGGTGTTTGGGGGCACGACCGGAGCGCCTCCCACCGCCTTTGCGGGGTTTACGCCTTGTCGCCGGCGGCCCTGCATTATGTGGAAGCAAATCCAGGCGTGATGGAGGAGGTACCGGTGGGCGGGATGCCGCCCATGGAAGCCGAACTTGCCCAGTCTTTCGCCATGATGCTTGACGATTCGCGGGAGGTGCTGGCCGTTGAGCAGCGCGGGCTTGTCGTTGACATAGACAAGCCTTGGCACGTACTGGAAGCGAATCAGCGTTTCGCTCGATACCTGTGCTCGCGAGTGACCGAGACCCAGCTTGCCGAGGGCGTGCGTGTGCACGATGGGGCGGAAGTGGCTGGGCACATTGTGGCCGGGGCTGGTGCCACAATTGGCAATCGGGTTGTGGTGAAGGGAAATCTTATCCTAGGAGCAGGTACGTCCATCACCAACGGCGCGATAATCGGCAGCGACTGTATTGTTGGCGCCAACTGCCGCATCCGAGACTATGCCCTGGTCGGTGGAGAGACAGTGGTGCGCGATGGGTGCGTCATCGGCCACGGGGCCGAAATGTCTGGGGTACTTTTCGACGGCGCGTATCTGTACCATTACTGCGAGCTGGCTGGGGTTTTCGGAGCGCGCTTCGATGCGGGCGCAGCCACTGTGTGCGGGACGCTGCGTTTTGACGACGGCGATACCGTCCACGAGGTCCGCGGCCGGCGGGAGGCGCCGGAGGTCGGCGCTAACGTCGCTTACCTCGGGGATTACACCCGCACGGGCGTAAACGCTATTCTGATGCCGGGAGTCAAGGTGGGGGCGTACAGTTGCGTGGGCCCTGGTGTGATACTCTACGAGGACGTGCCTCACGGCACATTAGTGCTGGCTCGACAGGAACAGGTACGAAAGCCGTGGGGACCCGAGAAATACGGTTGGTAGCGCCTTACTCCTACTCTTTCAGTCTCTGGAGAAAAGTCTCTACCAGGTCTTGACGCCCCGCCGTTCCGCGCTCGCGCCCTAATCAGGAGTTTGCCAACAGTCTCTCAGGAGTTTGGCAGGAGTTTCTCAGGGGATGGCCAGCATCCGCTCCACGGCCTGCCGCGCCCTCGTGATGACTTCAGAGGCTATTTGTATCTCTCCGATGCTCTCTCGAAGGCTTGCTACCACCTTGGGCAGGGTTATCCTCTTCATGTTTGGACAGGCTGCTTCGGGAAATACGTAGAAGCGCTTCTCGGGGTTTTCCTTGGCCATTCTGTAGCCAATACCCCACTCGGTTGCTAGGATGAACTCGGTCTCCGGGCGTTCGGCGGCGACTTTGACCATGCCGCTGGTGGACGCCACCACATCAGCTACGTCTATGACCTCTGGGGGACATTCCGGATGACACATGGCTAAGGCCTGTGGATGAGCCGCCTTGGCTTCCAGCACCATATCGGCTGTAAAGAGGGCGTGGGTCGGACAGAAACCCTTGTAGCCGATGACTTGCTTTCGGGTATGGCGCTGAACGTAGTGGGCGAGATAGCGGTCTGGGACGAAAAGAAGGCGGTCCGCTTCCAGGCTGTTGATTACCTTGACGGCGTTGGCCGAAGTGCAGCAGATGTCCACCTCGGCCTTGACCTCGGCCGTGGTGTTCACGTAGGCGACCACGGGAAGACCGGGATAAGGGGTGCGGAACCGCCGCAGCAGGTCCGGGGTAATCATGTCGGCCATGGGGCAGCCGGCATTAATGTCCGGGAGCAACACGAGCCGGCCCGGACTGAGGATTTTGGCGGTCTGGGCCATAAAGTGGACGCCGCAAAAGATTATGACCTCGGCGTCGGTAGCGGCAGCTTTACGGCTTAGCTCCAGAGAATCGCCAATAAAATCCGCAATGTCTTGGATTTCGGGCAGTTGGTAGTTGTGAGCCAGTATGACGGCCTTCCGCTGGTGCTTCAGCTCTTCCACTTCGGCTGTCAGGCCGGCCCGCTCCTCTTTTGGGGTTTGAGTAGGGAACTCCTCCACGTAATCGCGGATTTCCACGAACATCAGCCTTCGCTCTCCTCATTGGATAGACCGAGCCGTCATTTACTCGCCGGCTTGGCCGGTCTCGCCGGCTCGCCGCCGTAGGGAAGGGGAATGTACTGGACGGTGGGTCGTCTCTGCACGGGCTGCGGATAAAGCGCCATCAATGCGTGAACGGTCTGCGGAACTCCGGTAGTGACTGGCAGCCCCAGTTGCTGGGCACGCTCCACGGAAATCGGATAGTCGTGGGTCCAACGCCCTTCGGTGAGGGTTGTTGCAAGGCGCGCTGCGTCCTCGGGGGCCATGCGCTGCTTGAGCAAGTCGGTCACGAACTCGCGCACCTGCGCAATGGCCTTTTCGGCAACATCGGCCAGAATGAGCGTGCGGTCATCCAATTCATTGATGCTTTTGCGCTCCACCGCCTTCAATATGGAGACGGCAGGATACTCGCCTATCTGGGGGTCGAGGGGGCCGAGGACGGCGTCCTCGTCCATGCAGATTTCGTCGGCGGCTAAGGCAATGAGAGTGCCGCCGGACATGGCATAGTGCGGAATGAAAACCGTCACCTTGCCCTTATGTCGGGCAAGGGCCATGGCAATCTGCTCCGCTGCGATTACCAGCCCGCCAGGGGTATGCAGGATAATGTCAATGGGCATGTCGTCGGCGGTCATGCGGATGGCGCGGAGGACATCCTCGGAGTCGTCTATGTCAATGTAGCGGATGATTGGAAAACCCAGCAACGCCATGGACTCCTGGCGGTGAATGAGAGCTATGGCACGGCTGCCACGTTCCCTTTCAAGCTGCTGGAGCAGACGCAGACGCGCAGCCTCCAGCATCTTCTGTTGGACCAGCGGCATGAAGAGGCTTGCGAGAACGACGAACCAAATGAGCTGTGTCAGCCATTCCACGTCCGTCACCTCAGCGCGTAGGCAGGATATCATACGGATACCGGCACGGCCCTCGCGCGGGGCAGAGCAGTTTTACCAGCAACACTCCGGCGACGAACCCGCCAACATGGGCCCACCAGGCTATCCCCCCTGTGGCTCCGGCCACTGCTCCCGGAAGGGAAGCCATGCCTGCCACAAATTGGAAGATAAACCATAGCCCGAGGAACAACATGGCGGGCACTTCCACTACCCAAGCCATGAAAAAAGCCCATACCAAGGCAGCGACGCGGGCCAGCGGAAACAATACGAAATAGGCACCCAGGACGCCTGCGATGGCTCCGCTGGCGCCCACTACTGGGACCGCCGAGCCGGGATTGAACAGGAAATGGGTCGCTGCGCTAGCGACGCCGCAGAGCAAATAGAAGCCCAGGTAGCGCAAATGTCCCAGGCGGTCCTCGACGTTGTCGCCGAACAGATATAGGAACCACATGTTGCCGAGGATATGCAGCCACCCACCGTGGAGAAACATGCTCGAAAAGATGGTCAAGCCCGCAGGTGAGAAAAGCCCTTCGGAAGCCAGTCGCGCGGGAACAAGCCCCCAGCGGGCAATGAATTCCTCCAGCGCGGCACCGCGGCTGAGTTCGTAGGCGAACACAACAAAGTTAGCCCAGATCAGCAGGGTGTTGACCAGTGGATAAGTACGGCTTGGGATATTGTCGCGCAGCGGAATCATGGCCTATCGGCTCTGGTTAGCTCGCCCTTGCACCGACAGCCGGGCGCGCACCACAACGCCCTTGCTGGGCGCCGTGAGCTAGATTCGCCCTGCCTCGAATAGCGGCATGTCCTCTTTCCAAGGAAATAGCCCCGGCCACATCTGCAGCCAACTGCTGCGAAGGTAGCCCAAGGGCAAGGACTTTGTCTTCGCAAAATCTTCGCTCTTCCGCCCACGTGTTTTTCTGCTGCGCCAGCCCGCTTTCAGTCTGCCGAGAGGGGCTTCAATACTTCATGCCGAGAGTTTGGCGATACGCTCCGCGACCTCGTTGTAGAAGCGGTCCATGTGTTCCTTCACGTGAAGGGTAGGGTCTTTCGAAGTGTCGTGTAGCAGAGGGGTGAGATCCATCGCATAGATGAGAGCGGTGCTGACGTCCACGCCGTGTGACTCGAAATAAGTGGCGTTGGCACGGCGGCGGCCTAGAGTGGCAAGGTCGTAGCGCTTGCCACCGCAGATCTGCGAATCGAAGACGCCCGCGAGGGCAGCGGCAAGGTTTTCATGAGCGCTAACGTCGAGGACTACCTTGTCGGCATCGCATAGCCAGTCCAGGTCGCGCCAGACCTCGCAGCCGTAAAGGGCTTGGGGACGTGTGTCCTCGGGAAGCTCTCGCAAGGCCTGGATGACCCGCAGCGCGACGGCCACGTGGGTGTCGTGCTTATCGGCGAGGTTGTGGGTGTAAATCACCTGAGGTCGTGCGGCATTGATGATGGTCTTGAGGTCGGCCACAGGGCCAGGATTGGACGGGTCTTTGACCTCTTTGCTTGGAAAGTCCAAGAGAACTTGTGCACCATATTCGCCAACCACGGCAGCCTTTTTCTGCTCGGCGCGGCGCACGGTACGCATCATTTCGTCGGTGTAGTTGGCGTACAAGTCGGCACGCGGCGAGCCAGCTCCGTCGGTTACCGTAACCCCAGTGAACCAGTTCTCCTGAGATTGGAAGCATTGGAGGATGCCGTGGAAGGCCATGATTTCCAAGTCATCTTGGTGTGTGCCGATGCCCATGTGTGTGGTTCGGGCAAGGGCTTCCTCGACGGGCTTGCCGTCGGGTACGAAAATCTCGGCTCCTGGCTTAGTCAGTTGCATTGCGCTCACCTCCGGAAGGCTTGTGGGATTGCGCTATTTCGGGATTGCCGGCAGGCTGGCAGCGGCGACAGCTTGCCCCACCCGCCGAGCCATTTCGTCGGGCAAGGCCAACTTGATTTTCGCTGCAAGCTCCGGAAACTCGGCCCTAAGCACTTCCTGCGCACGGTCGAGAATAATATGGCCGCCCTCGCCCGACGTCACGCGGCCAAGAATAAGCACGTAGTTGACGTCGTATAAGTCCGCGTAGTAGGCGATGCCGTAGCCCATGTACACGCCGATGGTTTCAAAGATAAGCCGCGCTCGCTCGTCGCCAGAGGCGTGCATATCTTGGACGGCTTTGAGCTTCTCGGCAGGCGTTAGGGCAGGGTCCAGTTCGATGCCGGCCTTGGCCGCCAGGCGGATGACGGCTTCCTGGGAGAAGTACTGTACACCGCAACCAACATCTCCCGACCATTCGTCTACTGGGGCCTTGGGGTTGAAATCTACGGGCACGAAGGCGAGCTCGTTGAGCCAGCCGGTGATGTTGCCGTCCATGGTGACGTAGCCGCCTGCCTCGCTAGAGCCGAGGGCAATGCCAAGGACGCCGTTGGCGTTCAGATTCATGGAGCCGGCCAAGGCGGTGACGTCGCCATCATTGGCGACTTCCAGCGGCACGCCCCAGGCATCCCGGATGCGCAAGAACAGGTTGGCCACTTCCGTGTCGAAGCGCTCTTTGGGCACGCCCCGGAACAGCGACGCAACCCTTACCCGGTTGTCAATGTATATGCCAGCAGCACTTACTCCAATGGCGTCCACCCGAGGCATGTGGGCGGCGGCCATGTGCAGAGCCGACATGATGTGGTGGTAGTGGTAATTCGGATCCGCTTGGGTGCGCGGATGCCACACCACTTCTTCCTCGAAAACGGATTCGCCTTCGATGACGGCAGCCACCTTACGGTCGCTGGCTCCTGCGTCGAAGCCGATGCGGCAGCCATCGAGATGCCGACCGATGGCCACTGTCTGTTCGCGCTCCTCTGGGACCTGCTCAGGGGCCATGGTTTGTACCGTGAACTTGTGCTCATACACGCCACCCATGAAATCTTCGTCGAAGGCGCGCAGGCCCCCAGGCGAATAGCATTGCTGTAGCCACTCGCCGATCTGAGGCGGCCCACCTACGTAGATTTTCCACCCACCCCGCGCCCACAGCAAAGTCTTCACCAAGCGCTCGACGTACGGCAGGTTCAACTCCGCGCCTTCGGCGGAGGGGTCCAGGACTTCCGTGCGATATACAGAAATCAGCCCGCCGCCGCGCTCCAGTCCCAGCACCAACGGCACTGCCTTTCGAGAGCTGCGGACCTTCTCTAGGAAGGCGTGGTTGGCAAGAACGCCCGGACGGAAGTCTTCGTCCAGCGGTGGGACTACTTTCGGCTTGGGTAGCTGGTTTTCAGGCCACATCGGTCATTCTCTCCTTCTCGCGGAAAACTCCTGCGGGAAACCCCCGCATATCCCTATGACATGCTCCTCTCCACGGCCCAGGCCCTGGTAGAACATTATTCAGCGGCGGTTCTTTTCTTCCTTCCCCCACGGGGCCGCTGCATTATTTCACGCAGCGTCAGGGCATTGTGCGGCGCATAGCCCTCAGCGTCGTTGTCGAAGAAAACGAACACGTCTTTCCCCTGGCGAAGGGCGCGGCGGAAGTCCGCCGCCCATTCCTCCAGCTCAGCTTGGCTGTAGCAGGAAGCATACAGGACCTCGTGGCCATGGAGGCGCGCGTAAACGAAATCAGCCGTTATCTCCTTGACCAAAGGATAGCGAGGTGTGTCGCCCCACACTAACGCTGCATTGTGCTCGCGCAGCAGCCGGTAGCACTCTTCGTGAAACCAAGACTCGTGGCGGAACTCAAAGGCATATCGGTACGGGCCTGGTAATAGCCGCAGGAAGGCCGCTAAGCGCTCAAGGTCGCAGTGGAAGCCTGGCGGGAATTGCCACAGGATGGGGCCGAGTTTGTCGCCGAGTAAGGCAGCGCGGGAAATCACGAAGCGCGCAACCTCTTCCACGTCGCGCAGGCGCCGTAGGTGGGTGATGGTGCGTGCGCCCTTGTAGGCGAAGAGAAAGGCCTTTGGCGTGCGCTCAAGCCAGGTCCGAATCGTGGTCTCCCGTGGCGTATGATAAAAGGTCGAATTCAGCTCAACGCAGTCAAAAATAGTTGCGTAGTGCGCGAGCTGGTCAGCACTCTTGAGGCCCTCGGGATAGAAAACCCCCGAGCGCCAGTGTCTGTACGCCCATCCACTGGTGCCTATCCAAGCCTTCGCCACGGATTACTGCTCGTTTCCCTCCGGACCGGGCAGCTCTGGCTCTGTCGGCCGGGGCCGTTCTTCTTCGCGCAGCTTGCGCCGCTCTTCTTCCTCTTCTGGGCCGGCAAACTGCCGCCGCGCTTCTGCCAGTTGGCGCAGACGCTCGTGGACGAGCCAATTGACGGTGCCTTCAGGGTATCTGCCATCCTGGTCCTTCTCGCCGGCAGGCACACCTGTCAGCAGTTCTAAGGCCTCGTCAATGTTCGAGACGGCGTGAATGTGAAACTGGCCTGCGCGCACGGCCTCGGTTACCTCATCGCTCAGCATGAGGTTGGCCGCATTGGCCTCGGGGATGACGACGCCCTGGGTTCCTGTGAGGCCCACCGCTTTACACACCGCGAAGAAACCTTCAATTTTGCGGTTGACGCCGCCGACCGGCTGGACGTTGCCGTGCTGGTCCACTGAACCTGTGACGGCGATGTCCTGACGAAGCGGCAACCCCGACAAGGAAGACAGGATGGCGTAGAGCTCCGCCGAGGAGGCGCTATCACCTTCCACTTCGTCGTAGGTTTGTTCGAAAGTCAGCGTCACTGAGCAAGATAAGGGCTGGTCCTGAGCATAGCGCTGCCCTAGGAACCCCTCTATGATGAGGCATCCCTTGTCATGGATTGGACCGCTGAGCTTGACCTCGCGCTCGATGTTGATTACGCCGGCCTGGCCCGCATATGAGCGGGCGGTTATGCGGCTTGGAATTCCGATAGGATAGTCGCCTATCGGGATGAGAGATATGCCGTTGACCTGGCCAACGGCCTGGCCGGAGGTTTTTACCAGAATGATGCCACGGCGTATGTACTCAATCAGCCTTTCTTCGATACGGTTGGAGCGCCATATTTTCTGCCGGAGGGCTTCCTGGACATCCTCTGCTTGAACAACCTCGTGGCCGGCTCTGCGCGCCCAGAAGGCCGCCTCGCGGACGAGGTTTTCGACCACGTTGAACCTACCCGAGAGTTTGTACTGGTCCTCTGCGTCCCGTGCAGCATACTCCACGACCCGCGCCACCGCGCCAGCCGAAAAAGGCGGCAAGTTCTCTTCTCGGCACTTGAAAGCTACAAAACCTGCGTAGGCTCGGATGCGCTCTTCGGTGCGCGGGTTCACCCAATCGAAGTCCGCGTAGACGCGGAAAAGCCTGGAAAAGTCGGGGTCGTAGGCGTACAGCAGGTGGTAAATAAGCGGCGTGCCGATGACGATGACCTTGGCCTGCAGAGGGATGGGTTCCGGCTCGAGGCTCACGGTGGAGATGAGGCCCAGGTGCTCCGCGAGGGATTCGATTCGAATCTTGCGTTCTTTGAGCAAGCGTTTCAGGGCGTCCCAGGCGAAGGGCCTCGTCAACAGGGTGTAGGCGTCCAGGATGAGAAAGCCCCCAGCGGCGCGGTGCAGCGCGCCGGCGTGGACCATGGTAAAGTCCGTGACGAGTGCTCCCATCTGGGCTTGGTACTCGATGCGGCCAGTGAGGTTCTGGACTGTGGGATTGGCTTCATAGATGACGGGCGCGCCCTGGCCCTCCACATTGCTCGTGAGCACGTTCACGCGGTAGCGCTCGTAGGGCGGCTTTGGCTGCAGTGGCGGAGGAAGATTAATCTGGTGTTCCCCTTCGCCCATAGCCATGCGCCAGAATAGCTCGGCGTTCTCGGCAATGTCCTGTTGGATGCGGTCCAGGTGCTCGGCGACGGCGGGCACGTCTCGGTAGCGCGCCTTGAAATCCTCGATAAGGCCCTCGACGGCGGAGGAGACGACCTTCCGGTCTAGCTCCTGGACGGCGCGGCGGGCCTCGCGCTCAAGGCGGTGGGCGCGTCGCATGATTTCCTCAAGACGCTTCTCTAGGGCCTGCCGGCGGGCTTCGATGTCCTGGCGCTGGGCCTCGGGCAACTCCGCAAATTGTTGCGGCGTCAGTACTTCCCCGCCCAGCATCGGCGCTAACATCAGTCCCCCAGGCGTGCGGCCCACCGCGAAATTCTGGCTGCGTGCTTCCTGCTCGAACTCGTCCAGCTCTCTCTGCCGCTCATCGCGGAAGGACTTGATGACCTGGTCACGCTGCTGGGAGTATTCATCGCTTTCGAGGGCGCGAGTGATTTCGCGACGCACGTCCTCGACGAACTGGTCAGCGTCGCGGCGGAATTGCACCCCACGGCCTGGTGGGAGGCATATGGCCTTAGGTCGCCGGGGGTCATCGAAGTTATACACGTAACACCAGTCAGGCGGCGTGGGCAGGCTGGCCGCAATTCTTTCTGCGAAGGCTTGCGTCATGGAACGACGTCCGGTGCCCGGCAAGCCCATGACGAAAATGTTATAGCCGTCGGCATCCATGCGCAGGCCGAGGTCCAGCGCCGCCAGCGCACGCTCCTGGCCGATAGGCCCCGGTACCGGCTCTATTTCCTCGGTTGTTGAAAAGCCCAAACTTTCCGGGTCACATCGCCACGCAAGTTCCTCTGGTCTTAGCTCGCGCAATCGAAGCACCTCTCGTACTCAGCTTTGTGTTAGCATAACGCCCGCACAGCAGGTTCGCCACCGAAGCTGGTGAACTGTGCAGTACGTTTCCCCGCGAAACTGCCGCAACCTGCGGCCCGATGGCCAGCGAGGGCAGGAACATTATACAAATGAGGTGAGGCTGAATGCTCTGCAATCTGGCGCTGCTATGGGCGGCTGTGAGCGCCGTGGCTTTCCAGGAGGATTTTGCCGGCCCACTGTCGAGCGACCGGTGGATGCAGGGGCCTGGCGTTTTCGAAGTCGCAGGCGGGGCCGCCCGCAGCCAACCATCCGGCGAGTGCTGGTTGGTGCGACGGAGCATACTGCCACCGAAGGCGGTGGTCGTTGAGGCTGACATCACCCCCGAACAAGGGAAGGTACCTGGCCAGTGGTGTGCTGCTGGCGTTGCCGCGTGGCTGAGCCAGGATAGCTACTGGCGCCTCGCCCTCGTAGAGAACGCAACGGACAAGGACTTGCGCTACTTCGAGCTGGTCGAAAAGCTGAGCGGCGTATGGCAGGCGCAAACAGAAAAGGCAACTTACCTGAGGGGGACGGGCGAAGGGAATGCATCCTGGGACTATGGTCACACCTACCACTTCCGTCTCGAATGTTCTCAGGAGCGAGTCACGGGCACCATTTCGGAGGGCGGACGAGTTATTTGGCAACGCTCTTTCGACATGCCTCCCACAGTGGATGCATGTCGCGGGGGAGTGCCAGCGCTCACCACGATGTCTATGGTAGCTCGTTTCGAGAATTTTCGCGGGGAGATGGAGCCGATGACCCTTGCACGCCGTGAGGGGCCCCCCGTCGTGGCGGTATTAGACAACAATCTGCCAGGCGCCGAGGCCGGTCTAGCGCGCCTCCTGGCATCCGCTGCAGAGGCGGCGGGCCTGCGAGTTGAGTTGCGACCGGTGAGCGAGCTTATTGAGAAGAAGCCCACCGCGGCCGAATGGGACGTGCTCGTTGTTCCATCGGCGCAGGTGATGCCGGTGGGCGCCGCGCCAGCCCTGGCCCACTATCTCTCAAGCGGCGGCCAGCTTGCCCTTACGGCCTCGGGGATGCCCTTCGAGCGCCAGTTGGTGGAAGCCTTCGGCCAATGGATGACCCCTGAGGATGCTCAGGCGTGCGTGGAGGCCGCTGTCACCGTGCTGCCTGTAGACGACGATTTGCCGGAGAAGTTGGAAGTGGCGACTAATGCTCCGGCTTATCGAAAGACGGTGACAGTGGAAGAAGCGCCACGGTTGGTTGGTGGGCAAGTGCTCCATTTCCGGCTGGAAAACTTTGATGGCTGGACAACCTGGGGCGCAGCGATTCCTCCCGGCAGGCTTAGCGATGACAATCCCGTCCTCCTCTTCTGGGCTAAAGGGGGCGAGCAGACCACTCATCTGACCATTGAGCTTCGCGAGGAGGATGGATCGCGATGGATCGGAAGCATTCCCATAAGCACCCAGTGGCAGCGGTATGGGGTCTCAGCGCACAATCTTCCTTTCTGGCCGGACTGCCCCACTCGCGGCATACGCGGCGGGCCACAGGACCATGCACGGCTGGACAAGGTGGTGGAGATACGCGTCGGGTTGGCCAAGAGCCACAGCCCCCTCGCCGACGGCCCCAAAGAGTTCTGGCTATCGGCCATCGAAGCCGGGCCTGTAGTGCGCGAGGCTACTCCGGAAGTCCTCGCCGTGCCGGAGCTTGAGGCGATAGCGCCCTTCTACAAAACCTTTCCGTACCCGAAGGTAACTGAGCTCTCCACGCCAGAAGGGGCGGTCTTCGGCGCAGCACGCTTCGAGTACCGCACAGAAATGCGGGCAACTTACGCGCGGCCTTGGGCGCGAGTGGTCACGGGCCGTCGAGGGAAGCGCTGGATACCGCTGCTTGAGGCGCGGGACGCCGACGGCGGCCACATGTACGCGGCGGCCCTGGTAGTTCAGGCAAGTGGACGCTTCGCCGGCGCCACTTGGAGCTATTGGGCGCTTCCCCAGGCTGCCTTCGAGGCCGGAGGACAAGCCCTTCAGCGGATTTTCGGCCAGGTGCTCGCTGCCCAGGCACGCCGCCTATGGATGCTGGAGGCCGGCCCAGATCAGGTTGCCTACATGCCCGACCAGCGGCCCAAGGCCGGCGCGCGGCTTGTCAACCTCGGCCCCGAGGACGCCCAAGTTGAAGTGGCGGTGCGGATAAGTCGTGACAGCAGCCCCATCGTCGCTTTTTCGCGCCAGGTCTCCGTTCCGTCCCTGAGTGAGGCGACTGTCTTGGAGCCGTGGCGGCCCGCCGGGCCTGGGGTCTATGACGTGTTGGTGGAGCTGCGTCAGGGAGGAGCTGTAATTGACCGTGTGAGCTGTCCTGCACGCATCCTAGCCGACGCGCAGCCTCCGCCGGAGGATTACGTGCGCGTAGACCGTGGCAGGTTTAGGCTTGGCGGCAGGCCTTGGTTCCCTCACGGCACTAACTTCTGGCCGCGGTACGTTTCCGGAATGAGCGCGGCTGACTATTGGCTTCACTGGCAAAACTCTGAGCACTACGACCCGCTGCTTGTTGAGGAAGACTTGGCCATTGCAGAAAGCCTTGGCATAACAGCATTGAGTATTCAGCCGCCACCGAGCGAGCGTGACATACCTTGCCTGTGGGACTTCCTTGAGCGGTGCCGCGCCCACGGCCTGCGAGTGAATCTTTTCGTGCCCGTTGACCCAAGGGGGTTCGATGCCGAGTACGTTGGCAAGCTGGTTGAGGGCGGCCGCCTTAGCCGCTTCTCCAGCCTGTTTGCTTACGACATCACCTGGGAGCCGCGTTGGGGCGGCTACGGGGAGCGCTCCCGGTACGATCCCCAGTGGCGCGAGTGGGTCAATGACCAATACGGCAGCATAGAAACCGCCGAGGAGATTTGGCGCTTCCGGTGCCCGCGCAACGAGCAAGGGGAAGCCACCGGCCCAACCGATGAACAGCTCATAAATGACGGTCCCTGGCGCATCATGGTAGCAGCCTACCGACGCTTCGTGGACGACTTCCTGTCTGCCGGCTATGGTCGCTCCCGCCGCTTTCTGCGCGCCCGCGACTCCCACCACCTCATTTCAAACCGCGCGGGCTACGGCGGCACCGGCAACCAGTGGGTTGTGGGTGTCTACCAGTTCGATCCTTCCTCGGGCGCTGCCCACCTCGATTTCATTTCGCCCGAGGCCTACGGTATGACGCCCGAAGAGGGGGACTACCGCCGTTGGGGCTTCGTTGACGCCTACTGCCGCTGGGCCGGCAACGGCAAGCCCGTCTTTTGGTCTGAGTACGGTTCGTCCATCTGGCCCGGCTACAAGCCGCAAGACTATGAGGCCCAGCGGCGCATTTGGGAGAATGTACAACGGCTGGTTGTGTTTGCCGGAGGCGACGGGGACGCCGGTTGGTGGTGGCCTGGAGGATACCGCGTTGACGAAAGGAGCGACTTCGGCTGCATCGAGCCGTGGGGCGAGCCACGGCCTTCCGCCCTGGAACTACGCAAATGGGCGCCGCAAATCTGCAAGCGCGGCGACGAGACCCGTCCTATCCGCTGGCTGGAAATAGACCGTGACAGTTGCGTGCAAGGCTTGTACGGACTGTGGGTTAGACACCTGGACGAGTACTTGAGGGCTGCAGATGGCGAGCACCTGGTGCGCTTGAGGGCTGCCGCCGATGGCAGGTCCTCGGTTGACCTGGACCTTGTTGGCGTCGGCAACGTGCCCTATGGCGGCCTAGGGCCGGTCAAGGGACTCAATGCCGAGGTGGAGGCGGTCGGCATTGACGTTGACGGCCACACCTACCAGCCAGAGAATGATTTCCTTTTTGGAGACATCGGCATAGCTGTGCCGGCTGGAAGGCCTGGCACAGTGCGGCTTGTCCTTGTCAACACGGGGGAGGCTACTTGGGCCAGCGAGGCGTCGGCCGCCGGCCAGCCGGGCGCCGTCCGCCTAATTGACGCCGCCAGCGGCCAACCTGTGGCGGCCATTGCTGCCGACGTGCCGCGCTTTGCTCGCTGTGTTCTCGAGTTTCCTATTGCTCATACCCCCGCCCGCGGAGAGAAGCTTCAGCTCACGCTGCGCCTGGAGGCCGCAGGCCGCTGCCGCTTTGGCCAGGTCATCAAGCTCGTGCTCAGCGGCGAATAGTAAAGAGGTGCATGTCCGTGACTGCAAAAGCGTGGACCGTTCACGTGGTCCCCGAAACTCACTGGGACAGAGAGTACTACGTGCCCTTCCAGGTCTTTCGGCGGCGGCTCGTCAAGATGTGCGACAAGCTTCTGGCAATCCTGGATACCGACCCGAGTTACCGTTTCGTTTTCGATGGCCAGACCGTGGTGATAGAGGACTACACAGAAGTTCGGCCGGAGATGCGGGAAAAGCTGGCAGCTCATATAAGGTCCGGCCGGCTCCTAGTGGGGCCTGGATACGTGTGCCCCGACGAATGGCTGGTCTCGCCAGAGGCGCTCGTGCGTAATTTCCTTCTCGGCCACCTCATCGGAGAAAGCTACGGCCGCGTAATGAAGGCAGGTTATCTGCCCGACCCCTTCGGCCACATCTCCCAGCTCCCCCAAATCCTGGCGGGGTTCGGCATTGACAACGTCCTGTTCATGCGTGGTCTGGGCGACCGCGAGTGGGAGGCCGCCGGCCAGAAAACGGAATTCTGGTGGGCGGCACCCGACGGCACCAAGGTCCTGGCCGTATTCCTCAAAGACAGCTACTGCAATGCCATGCTTCTAGGCTGGCGAGGCGACTGGTGGGCTGAAGACCCTGTTGCCGACCTGGACCTGGCCGTCGAGCAGGCCAAGGCCAAGTTGGCGTCCTTGGCACCCTTCGCCACGACCCGCCACCTACTCTTCAATAACGGTTGCGATAACACTATGCCCCAGCCCGACCTGTCAGTCGTTTTGGCTCGGCTCAACGACGCCATCCCTGAGGCCGAGTTCCGCATATCTACCTATGAGGACTATGTCGCCGCCATCCGCGAGGAAAAACCTGCCCTCAACACGGTCGCCGGCGAGTTCCACGGCGCCAAGTTCTGGCAAATCCTCTCGGGCATCCTCTCCTCGCGCATGTACCTTAAGCTGGCCAACGAGCGCTGCGAAGTGCTCCTTGAGAAATACGCGGAGCCTGTGCAGGCGTGGGCTTGGGTTGAGGGAGCGGAGTATGAGGGCGCCCTGCTTTGGCATGCTTGGCGACACGTTCTGCGCAACCACGCACATGACTCCATTGGGGGCTGCTCGGGCGACCAGGTGCACTTTGAAATGCTCTGCCGCTTCGACCAGGCCGAGCAATTAGCAGAACTGCTTGCCTCAGAAGCCGCCGCACACGTCGCACGCAAGCTGGCCGTCCAGGTGCCGCAGCTTCCCGACAGTGCTCCCTATGGCAAGATGGTTGTGGTCTACAACCCTTCGAGCTGGCGCCGGCGTGAGGTTGTAGCGCTGACTACTTCCGCGCCGCTATCGCTCGACGCGGTACCACCATCGGTCGTGGTGCGCGACGCGGCCGGCCAACCGGTGCCTGCTCAGGTGACTAATTCACGAATTGGCGAATCCCGCCACCCTCACCCTACAGGCTTGGCTACTTGGCGCTTCGAGCTTCTCTGGCTGGCTGATGTGCCCGCCCTGGGCTTCCGAGCCTACTCGGCTGCAACAGCCGACGAGCGGCCCTGTCTAACAGACCTTCAGGCTGGCGAAACCTGGCTTGCCAACAGCCTTCTGGCCGTTACCGTGGCGTCTGACGGGAGCGTATTGCTCACGGACAAGCGTACAGGTCAGCCCTACGGCCCGCTGAACGTTTTCGAAGACCAGGAAGACGCCGGAGACGAATACGACTGGTCTTGGGCGCCGTCAGGCCGAATTCTGACAACCCTTGGCCAACCCGCCAGCGTTAGTCTTGTGGAGGCCGGGCCTGTCCGGGCCAGCTTGCACATCGAGCGGGTGTTTCTTGTTCCCAAGGAGCTGGCCTCCGACCGCCAGCGGCGTAGCGACGAAACTGCAGAGTTGCGAATTAGCACCCTGCTCTCTCTATCGGCGTACAGCCCTAGGGTTGACTTTGAGACGACCGTCCACAATGCGGCCAAGGACCATCGTCTCCGTGCTCTATTCTGTGCCCCCGTGAACGTCCGGCAGTGCCACGTTCAAGCTCATTTTGACGTAGTCACACGCGACTTGGGGTTGCCCGAGGCCCGCGACTGGGTGCAGCCGCCGCAGCCGACTCACTGCACCAAGGGCTTCGTGGACGTCAGCGATGGCCGCGTCGGCCTTGGCGTTGTCACCTTCGGCTTACCCGAATACGAAGTGAAGCCGTGGGAGTCTGGGCAGGCCGTGGCAATAACGCTACTTCGCTGCTGTGGCTGGCTGGGCCGCCCCGACCATCCGGCGCGCGGGTACATCGTCGGACCAAAGTTCGAAACCCCAGGCGCTCAGTGTATTGGGACATACACCTTCCGATATGCCGTAGTGCCTCACTCTGGCGCTTGGCTGGAAGCTGACCTATGGCACCACGCCGAGGCCCTGCGCGCTCCCTTGAAGGCTTTCGAATTCCCTCTGGCTGAACGTGATGGCCCAGGCGAAATCGGTTATCTTGAAGTCCAGCCGCATACTATAGTGGTGACGGCTGTAAAGAAGGCTGACCGCTCCGAAGACCTTGTCGTCCGTTTTCTGAATATCGGCGACCGCGAAGATGAAGCGGAACTGACCTTCTCGCGGCCCCTTCTTTGCGCCAGGCTTGCCAACCTCAACGAACAGCCCATCAGCGACCTTCAGCCCGAGGGACGGCGACTGCGCGTGCCTGCCCGAAGCAGGCAGATTGTTACTCTTCTCGTTCAGCTAGGCGATTAGGACAACCGCTTTTTCAGATGGGAGATTAGGACAACCGCTCCGGCCTGCACAGGCTTGTGCAACGATGGAGGTCTCGGCAAGGCGCCAGAGCGGATTGACTGTGGCCGATGATGCCGAGGAACTTCCGCCCCTGGGGGTCGGGGAAGTTCCTCGCTATGCCGCAAACTTCCTCAGCGGGCTGGGCTGACCTCGACTGCCACAAGGCTGCAGCGTGGCAAAGTCAGCCTTACATGCCCTGCTGCTACGCGGCAGGGCAGCTCCCGAACGCTGCAAACCTCCCCCGAGAGGTTGGTGGCGTCGGGTGATGGGCCGGTCAGCGCCCATGCGCGCGCTGTCTTGGCTCGACCCTGGCGTATTGTCAAGGTTACGGCAGTGTCTGCGTCCAGGTCTTTATGAATTAGGATTATGCAGAATGCCCCGTCGCGCTGGCGCCGGCTGGCAATCGCCTCGAGGTAAGGCACCGCAGGATAGACCTTTGGCTGAAACTTGCGCACTGCCTCGAGGCGGAACCACGCTTTGCCCCGAATCTCGTCGCCGATGTCCACGTGGCGGGTGTTAATCGTGATGCCCTTGGCGTCAGGCAAGGTTACGTAGCTGCCCTCTACGCGTGTCCAGTCGTTGGTCCCTTTGAGGTCTCCGAAGCACACAGCAGAATGGGTTTCGGTCCAGCCGCGGTCGTCGCCGACTTGAAAGCCGACGCCCCGCATACATTCCAGGTTCTCGGTCTTCACCCAGCCAACGACTTGGTATCCCGTGGAAGGCTCGGCAGGCAGGTGCACTGAGCCGTGGAAGTAGTTCACCACAGCGCCATCGAATTGGACGGCAAGCACGCGGCCGTCATCTTGCAGTTCCTGCTTGACGTGCTCACATGGCCATGTTTGCCATGCCTGGCCGTCAAATAAGTTTTCCGCGAATAGGCGATATTCCTGTCCCGTGCCTTTTCGGGAAGCCACACCACAAGCCCCTGCAAAGTCCCATCGAGCGCACTGGACATCGCAACCCACCAGCTCGTCTCCAAAATGGTCGTGGTACAACTGATAAACGAAATAATTAGCCTGCCGGACCGGAGTTTGGCCCTCGTGCACCCATCCGCGCACCATGCCCCAGTACTCGTTGGCGTATTGCCAGAAATTGGCCATTACGATGTTTAGCGAAGGGTCCAGCATTACGCGCAAGTGATCGGCATTGCGAAGAGCGTTGGCGAGACACTGCCGATAGGGGACGGGTTCCTCTTGCACGAAGCCGCCATTGTATTCCGTGACGGCGATAGGCACCTTGCGGCGGCCTGTGACCTCAAGGGCCAGCTGAGCAACGGCCAGATATGAGTCCCGAATTTGCAGGTCAGCCGCCAAGCACGCCTCAGCCACCTGACGAGGGGTGAAATTCTTTATCTGGTCGAGCCAGGCGCCGGGAATGTAGGTGTGCACGATTAGGAAGTCGAAGCCTGGGCCGATGGTCTTGAGGACGCGGCGATTCCAGTCCTCATAAGAACACACGACGCCGAGTTTGACAGAAGGGTCAACGCGGCGCATGGCTGACCAAAAGCGCTTGTAGCGCTCGCCGTATTCCTCAGGCGTGAGGCGCTGCTTGCCGTCGTGGGTACCGTGGTCGCTTTCGTTGCCGCACTCGAACCATGTAACTTTCCATGGCGCTGGGTGCCCTTCGGCAGCCCGCACGGCCGCCCAGTCCTTGCCTCCGTTGGGGTTTGTGCCGACGCGCGCGTTAAGGTACTCCACCAGGTCTGCCGCCTCCCTCTCGTCGCCCCAGTAGTCGGCTAAGGTTATTAGCGGCTCCGCGCCTGCCGCTCGGCACCATTTCAAGAACTCGCCCAGCCCGAACTTCTGCCATGGCCGCTCTTGCACGGGGCCGACGACGCGCTTCCAGTTGTATCGGTGAACTTCGCAGCCCCCTGGCCACCTCGCCACGCTGATGCCCGCCGCCTTCGCCAGCTCAAGGTATTCCGCAACGGGCGCCCCCGCATCGGGGTCCCAGATGCCCGAACCGCGGTGGGAATACTGGTCTTGCCAGTCGGGACCGCGCTCGTCTTTCTGGTAGGCCAGCATGTTGTTGCCGAAAATCCACTTATTGACCGCCCCGATTCTGCGCGCAGGGTCAACCGTGACCGTCGCCGCAGGCGCACCAGAAGAAGGTGGCCCCGACACGATGACCGTGGCGCCGAAACCGAGTAGAATTACCCAACGGGGACATCCATACAAGTGCACCAAGGATTGACGCGCAAACATGTTCTGCACACCTCCTGACCTGAGCTCTCTGGAGGTTCCGGACGCCTGGCTAGAGCTGATTGAGCGGTTGCCCCAGCGTGGGCGCATTGCCGTGCTTGGCGCGACCGACGCGGGCAAGACATCCTTCGCCTGGTGGCTGGCCGAGGAGCTTTCCTCAGGGGGGCCGGTGGTCCTTCTCGACGCCGACCTGGGCCAGTCGCGGGTGGGACCGCCTGCGGCCGTCGGATGGCTGCATTATGGCACCGACCGGGGCGAGTTCGAGTTCGTAGGCGATGTCACACCTGCCTCACGCCCCACCGCTACCCTTGCCGCCGTGGCCCGCATGGCCGTCCGCGCTCAGCGCCTGGTGAAGCCGCGCTGGACCGTCCTCGACACCACGGGCTACGTGGATGGCCTCGGCGCCGTGCAGCTCAAGACAGCCAAGCTTCAGCTTCTTGCGCCGGTCACGGTCATCGCTTTAGGACCGCCCGGCCGCCTCGAACACCTTCGCTGGCCATGGCGCGGGCGGGAAGAGGTTTGCTGGCTCAAGATGGAACCTGCTGCAGCATGCGTCCAGAAAGTTGTTGAGCGCCGCCAGGCCTGGCGGCGGGAACTATTCGCTGCCTGGCTTGAGGGCGCTCAGAGTACTGAATTCGACCTGGACCACCTCGCTTTACACCACGTGCCGCCTCCCAGCGTCCTCGACCGCGCAGGCCCTGAGGGGCTACGCGGCCTCCTCGTCGGTCTCGACGACGCCCATGGTATCGGCCTGGGCCTCGGCCTGCTGGAGGAATTGGACCTCGCCCGTAACTACGTCAGAGTCCTAACGCCCCCTTACACGCGTGACGCCCGTGGTTTACGGTTGGGAAACATCCGGCTGAACCCTGACGGCTCTCAATGCGAGGAGGGCTTGCCATGGCCAAACAATTCGTGAGCGAACTCCAACCCTCCCAACGAGTGGACAGCCTTTTCGTCGTGCGCCAGCGCCGGCTCGTCCCCTTCAGGAATAAGCCTGGTAGCTATCTAGACCTTACGCTGGCCGACCGGACAGGCGAGGTCACGGGGCGCATGTGGGACAATGCCGAGGAGGCCGCTGCAGTTGCGCGGGTGGGTGCCGTGGTGCGTGTGCAGGGCCGCTGCGAGGAATACCAAGGGCGCAGGCAGGTCATCGTGGAGGTCATCAGTCCGTGCGCCGAAGGCGAGTACGACATCGGCGACTTTCTCAAGTGTGGAAAAGCCGACCGTGACGAGATGCTAAACCAGTTGCGCAGCGTCGTGGCAACTGTTCGTCATCCCCACCTGCGGGCACTACTGAATGCTTTTTTCGGCGACGAGGAATTCGTGGGCAGGTTCGCCGAGGCGCCCGCTTCCAAGCAGCTTCACCATGCCCACGTCGGCGGTCTCCTAGAACACACCCTTGGCGTCATCCGCATCTTGGAGGCCGCGATTGAAGTGCACCCCGAGCTAAATCGCGACCTGCTCATTACCGGCGCCCTGCTTCACGACATTGGAAAGGTTGACGAGCTAAGAGTCCTCGGCACCACCATTGAATACTCGGACATTGGCCGGCTCGTCGGCCATATCGTGCTCACCGACCGCATGGTCACCGAAAAAATCGCTGCCCTCGAGGACTTCCCTGAGGAGCTTCAGGCCCGGCTTACCCACCTTTTGCTCAGCCACCACGGCCAAAAGGAATACGGAGCACCAGTCCTGCCCATGACGCCAGAGGCCTGTGCCCTGCACTATGCCGACAACCTCGACGCCCACGTCCAATACTTCGGCGAGGTAGTCGAGAAGGGTGCCCAAGGAGACCGCTGGTCGGAGTACCAGCGGCTTTTCGACCGCTATATTTATCTCGGTGGGGAGGAGGGCTCCTAGCGGCCTTTTGGCGCCAGGGTGGAACTAGTTGCTGACGCCACAACTCACCAGCATATTCGAATGTGCAGTTGGAGTAGGGAAGAGGCGCCTTTGGGGCCTGGTGTACTAGCGGTTTCCAGGGCTGCGAAAGTGAACCTCTCACTCGGCGGGTCGTCTGTGGAAAAGAAAGAGCTGGACGGCAATACCATGGTCACCCTGGTGGAACGTGCCCAGGCCGGCGAGCGCCAGGCCTTTCGTGACCTCGTCGAGGCCCACGCCGACCGTATCTTCAACTACCTACACCACCTATTGGGAGACCGAGAAGAAGCAGAAGACCTGGCGCAAGAAACTTTCGTGCGGGCCTGGCAGTCGCTAGATAGGTTTCGTGGCGGCGCCGCCTTCTCAACCTGGCTGTATCGCATCGCAACGAATCTGGCTATAGACGCTGCGAGACGACGGCGACGGCGCGGCCCTGTGGAGTCGCTGGACGCACCCTTGGAGACCGGAAATGGTGAAGTCCATCGCCAGGTCATCGGGAGCGTGGCTGGGCCGGAGGAAGAGGTGGCAAGAGAAGAACTCCAGCGCGCGGTGTGGGCCAGCATCAGAGAGCTCCCGCCCAAGCTCCGGCCCGTCCTTGTATTGTACGATTTTCAGCAGCTCAGTTACGAGGACATCGCGCGCGTGCTGGGCATACCGCTGGGCACAGTCAAGAGCCGCCTGTTTCACGCCCGGCAGCAACTTAAGCAGATACTCGAGACGAAGCTGCCGATCGAGGAATATCTCGGCCGAATCGGCGGCAGCTCGAAGGCGGAATCGAGTCTTGACGGAGGTTGGTGAGCAGGCATGAGAAGACTAAAATGTAGTCAGGTTAGAAGGTTCATCGCCTCTACCCAGCGCGAGGAGTGGCCCGACGCCGGGAGAGAAGCGCTCGAGGCGCATCTGGCCGACTGTCCGTCCTGCCGACGAGATCAAGCCCTCACAGACCTCATCAGGGATGCCCTTCGGCGTGCCCCAACACACCGTGTACCCAACGGCTTTACTGCGGCTGTCATGGAAAGACTGACAGAACGGGAGTTGCTCAATGCCCACCGCCGAAGCCGATGGGCGTACGCAAGACCCGCGTATCGGCAGGCTCTGGTGGCTGCAGCGCTTGCGGTCGTGCTGCTCGGCGCTATTTTCATGTACGTTCACTACCACAGCCAAGCTCTTCCTCAGTTCTCACCTGAAGTGGCTCAGGTTTCAGGGCTGGATTTGAGCCTCGTTGACCAACTGGTGTGTTACCACGAGCAGGCGGCGGCGCAAGACATAGGTACCGATGCCGGGGTGCTGATGGCGAGTGCGGGGCCGTAAACATATGTTTCCGAGGGGGTGGGCTTTGCGGATCGAAAAGGCTTGGGAACTGGTATGCGCATGCTCATAACAGCAGCACAGGAATGCAGAGCCGGCGCTGGAGCGCAGGCGGGCAAAAGGGCCAGGGCGCGTCGAACAATTCTGGCCTTCTTGGGCGGCCTTGTGGCATCTGTAGGGCTGGCAGGGGCAGCCCCAAGTATCGCAGAACTGCTCGCAAAGGTCCGTGCTGACCAAGCAAGCTATAAAGGTGTTCGACAAGTTCATTTCCAGGGGCCTCAGGGTCCTTTCGTGGTACGGCAAAAAGTGTACCACGCACCGGGCGGGCGCGTCCGTTTCGAGGTCCTTTCACCGCCCTCCATGGCCGGACGACTGCACGTGAGCGACGGGCGGCGGCAGTGGCAGTATGACCCCCACCGCCGTGAGGTCAAGGAGATGGAAATTCCCCAACACCTTCGACGCTCCTGTGGCCGATATGGCCAGGGATACCCATATCGCGTTCCCGAATGGGAGCAACTTAGCAGATGGCGGCAAAAAGGGGAGGCTCGTGTGGCTGGCCGCGCCTGTTACGTGCTCACTTTCCTCGGGCACGATAACAAGCCCACCATGACTGTCTACGTAGATTCCCAGCAATTCACCGTCCTCGGGCTCGAACGGCGCAGCCCTGCCGGACGGCTTGTGGAAGCGTGGAAGTTCGAGTCGGTCGAATTTCCGCCAACAATAGACCCCAAGTTGTTCACGTTCACTCCACCAGCGGGAACCAGGGTAGTGAGGCGTGGTGCGTCGACTCAGCCAATAGCTCTTTCGCAGGTCCATGAGCAACTGCGGATGAGGCCCGTCCTTCCGACGTGGCTACCTAACGGCTACCGCCTGGTCGAAGACTGCATCACAGTCGTGCGCCGGCACAACCGCGACATTCTCTGGATTCCGTTTTCCAACGGTGCGGAAACGTTCTCGCTCTTCCAGAGTTTCCGGCTTCCGCCAGGCCATCCTGGGCCGCCGAAGGCAGCGCGCTGGGATTTCGGCCCATACACGCTCCTTGTTGTCGGCAAGCTAACCCCTAAAGAACTCGAGGCCATGCGCAAATCTCTCCGAGAATGGTCCCCACGCTGACGGCTTGCCCAGGTTGTCTTCAGCGCCTCTTATCAAGCTGTCGGGGGTCCTCAAGCTGCTGGGCGTGACCGGGAAGCGGTATTACTCGGCAATAGAGCTGCAAGGAAAGGGGCTTTTTGGGTGGCTTGACATAAGAGCTATTATGCGACACCGTCGGCTTTGTTATGGCCGCTTCCCCAACACCGTGGCCTGTCTGCCTTCGCCTATCGCACCTCGGGACAGGCACAGGCTTGCGGGGCAGGTTCGGTCGGCCTCGGGGCCAGCCGTGCGCAGTCCGGCTTCAGGAGTATAGGAGCAAGTTTCTTCAGGAGAACAGTCGTGTTGGAAAGCTCTGATGGCCGCTGCTCTAGGGCTCTACTTGCGCCGAGCAATATGACTGGCCAGGAGATTTACGGCTGGTTCGTTTCACGACCGGCGTAGCGTCTTCTTCGTCGTTTCAACCTGAAAATACTACATTTCCATGATGCGTCGGATGGCTGCCGCGGTTACGGCGAGCGGGGCCGTGCCAATGTCTACTTCCGAGATGAGCGCGTTGTCATAGCCAACCCGACGGAGCTCAGCCATCACCGCCGAAAAGTCCACGTCGCCCTCGCCGAGAGGCGTCCATCGAAAGCCATCGCGTGCGAAATCCTTTAGATGCACCTTCATGAGATGACGGCCACAGATTCGCGCCCATTGCTCGGGATAGCCGAATATGACCATGTTACCGGTGTCGAAGAAAAAACCAACCCTTGGGGAGCCAATTTCGTCGAGAAACGCTGCCATTTCCAGCGGGCTAAGAAGGAATTTGTTCCACACGTACTCGACGGCCAAGTTCACCCCTGCCGCTTCAGCGTGTGGAGCGAGCTTCTGGAGGCCTTCCAAAGCGCGGTAGTAGGCCTCATCGTACGCGACATCGGCCGACACACCCCCAGGCACTACCAGCATCGTGTCAATCTCAAGCACCGCGACCACGTCAATGAGCCGTCGGAAAATATCCAACGAAGTAGCGCGCGCTTTCGGGTCGGCCGCGGTAAGACCCGGATTGGGAACTGCGGGGCAGACCGAGGAAAGATACATTCCCTCATCTCGTAGCATTGAAGCGAGGGACGCAAGTTGTTGCTCGTTGGAATCCAGAGAAAGCTCCCCGTGCTCGCGCACGACGAGCTCCATGGCTTCGTAGCCAGCCTTTTTCGCCTCGCCCACCATTTGTGCCAAGCTCCAATCCGCGGGGAGCACTAAACAGCTTATGCCGACTTTCATGCTGAATCGCCTCCCATCTGAGCTCGCCCCTGCTGGCGCCAACCAAGACCGGCGGGCTCGAGGGTTTGGCCGTAGACGAGCGCAGCAGTGGCGTAAGCATTTTCGGCACTATGTGTCCACTTCCTTCCACTGGTCTCGCAAAGGAAGCTCGACGCGGCTGGGGAATGAAACCGGTGGTCAGGCTTTGCTGCAGGCTGGTATTGTGCGTCATAAGAAACTAAGGAAGGAGAGACGTCCAGTGTCAAAGCTAGCACTTCTGGGTGGGCCCAAGGTCCGAGAGAAGCCTTTTCCATCCTGGCCCGTGGGCGACGAAGGTTTTAAGCAGCGGTTGGCAAGGGTGATTGATTCTGGAGTCTGGGGGATCGGGGGGCCGCAGCAGGCCGAATTTGTGAAACGCTTTGCAGAGTTCTGCGGAGCTTCTCATTGCGCAGCGTGTAACAGCGGTACGACGGCGTTGGAAATAGCCCTTCGGGCGGCTGGGATAGGCCCAGGGGACGAAGTGATTGTTCCCCCATATACCTTCATAGCGACGGCTTCAGCGGCCATTTACGTAGGCGCGATACCGGTGTTCGCCGACATTGACCCAGAGACCCTCAACCTCGACCCTGCGGCTGCAGAGGCAGCCGTTACCGAGAGGACCGCCGCCATCATTGCCGTTCACATTGGCGGAATGCCCTGTGACATGGGCGCCCTGGGTGATTTGGCTCGGCGCCGAGGCCTAAAGCTCATCGAAGACTGCGCCCAGGCACACGGGGCCGAATACGCCGGCAGGCGTGTCGGGACTTTCGGCGATGCCGGCTGCTTTTCGTTTCAGTCATCGAAGAACATCAGCGCAGGCGAAGGTGGGGCCATCGTCACCAATGACAGCGGGCTTTATGGCCGGGCCTGGTCAATTCACAACGTTGGGCGAGTGCCGGATGGTGGATGGTATGACCACCGCGTGCTCGGCTGGAATTTGCGCATCACCGAGTTCCAGTGCGCGGTGCTCCTGCGCGGGCTGGAACTATGGCCCGAGCAGGACGCACGCCGCCAGGAAAACGCCGCCCGTCTCAGGGCGCATTTGGAAAGCATTCCAGGGTTGCGCCCGCAGGCCTTCCCACCGGGCGCGACGAAGTCGGCCTACCATTTGTTCCCCGTGATTTACGATGAGGAGGCTTTCGACGGCCTACCTCTTAGCCGGTTCCTGGAGGCGCTCAACGCCGAAGGGATACCGGCCTGGGCGGGCTATAACCCCCTCTATCGGGAAGGGCTATTCGTGGATGGCCTGGACATGGAAGGCTGTCCCTTTGCCTGCAAGTTCTACACTGGCGAGGTGGACTACCGATCGCTGTACCTACCAAACGTAGAACACGTTTGCCGAGGCGGAGCTTTCTGGCTGTTTCACTCGTTGCTGCTTGGCGAGCCTGCCGACATTGACGACATCGCGGAAGCCATGGGCAAAATTTATGAAAACCGAGCTGAGTTGTTGTGCTGATGAAGGCCTTGCGAGGCTCAGGTTTTCTGGCTGCCGTGGTGGTCTTGGGGAGCAGCGCAGTTGCACGAGCGGCCTATCTCGAAGGCATCCTCTGCGAAGAGCCCATGCCGTGGCCGGGCCGGTTAGCCCGATGCATTGTCGGCCCTGCAACCGGCGGAGCATGGGCAGCACCTGCTGTAGGAGACGTGACGGGAGACGCTATAACCGACCTGGTCGTTGGTAGCGCGTACGGCGACGTAATACTTTACGAAGGCCGCAGCGACGGTGTGTTCGGGCCGCCTCGGTTGTTACTCGTCGGCGACTTGCCCGAAGCCGTGCCAGCACTGGAGCCGGCTGTACCTTGTTTAATAGGCTCCACTCGTGACCTGCTGGTGCTGCGCGGGGGACGGCTGGTGCGTTACAGGCGAACGGCAGATGGCTTTGCGCCGGGCCGGGAAATAACGGGGCGTGACAGAAGGCCGCTTGCAGAACTGCTTGCGAGAGCCGGTGGGTCAGCGCCGACCGGGCTGGCTGCGCTGGATGGGGACGAGCTAATCGTTGCGGACGGCGCGGGGCGGTTGTGGCGCGGGACCCTGGAAGGCCCTGAACGAGTTGGCGAGCTGAGCCCGTTCAGGGACATCCACGGTGGCCACCTGGCCTTTCCCCCACCCGTGTCGCTCGCCGTCGGGGACTTGTCCGGCGACGGACGGAAAGACCTCATCATAGGAGCCGCAGGGACGCTTTACCTCTGTACTCTTTCTGGCGGGCAGGCATCAGCTCCCGAAGAGCTGGCACGAGAGATCCGAAACGAAGAAGGGGTGGTGGCGGAGAGGCTGGCCCCTGCAGTGGAGAGGCCTGGTATGCTCCTCGTGGGCACACGATGGGGCTTTCTGCTGCGCTGCCGGGTTGAGAAACACCGCTTGGCGGCGGTCGAGACGGTCCAAGCACGGGAAGTTCCGCTAGATTGCGGCCTGTGTGCCACCCCTACGGCTTTGGACTGGGAGCGGGATGGTCGGCTCGACCTTGTGGTAGCGGGTGCGGACGGTCTTTTGCGGTTGTTTGTAAGACGGCCTGACGGGTTTTTCGAAAGGCCGGACATTCTCTCGGATGACGCAGGGCCGATAAGGTTGCCCAAGGTCGAGGGCTACGCAGTGGGATTTCCGGCCTTCGCTGACCTTAACGGTGACGGACGACAAGAGCTTCTGGTGGGTTGCGCGGACGGCCGGATATTACTGTTCCGCAATGAGGGGCGTCTGGTAGCGGCAGACGCATTGGGTGTAGGCGGCGAGGAGGTGCTGTGCGACGGGATACCGGTGCCCGAGGCGGTGGACTGGGATGCAGACGGCGACACGGACCTTATCGTGGGTGTTCAGCCGCGGCCAAAATCGGATGGCGGCGAAGTGTCGGAGGGGGCTCTCTCCCCCATTCGGTTCCTTGAGAATCAAGGGGCGCGCGGTGCGTGGTGCAAGTACGAGAAGGTAGTGCCAATTGACATGGCGGCCCGCTGGGAAGGCGTGGATGGGGATGGTTCTTACATTTCGCCGTGGCAATTTCGCTTGCACGGACGCCCAGGCCGCGACGTTTTGGCTCTTGTGTTGGCTTCCACAGGCGTGTACGTTTTCGGCTTGACGACGCTCGCGCCCGCATATCCGCGAGTGGTGGCAGAAGCCGACGCTGGGTTGTTGCGACCATGGCGGGTCCGGGGACCGGTTTGGAGCCTATGTTTCTTTGGCGATGAAATAGCCGTGGGCCTTGGTCCTTACGGGTTCGTGAGCATGGCAAAAATGCCGGGTCGCTGAGCACTACGGGGCCGAAGAGGCAACATGGCTGCATTCTGGTGCAGGGTGGTGTTTGAGACCGTCCTTATACTAGACGCCCTGGGAATAGCGGCGGCCGTTGGGCTATGGGTATCCAGGCCGTGGTGGGAGAAAGTTTTTCCGCCTTGGGTGGCAGCCGCTGAGACGTGGGCGCCCATGCGCTTGGGTGACACAGGGCGAATGTGTTGGAGGCCTGTGGAGTGGACATTGCGGCATGGCAGAACGGCCACCGGGGCCGATCTATGGCAGTGGGACGCCGGCCCTGGCGGACGGCTCGTTATAATTGTTGAGCCTTGGCAACCGACAAAAGACGAAACTGTGCTAGGGTCCTTGCTCAATCCGACTCTGCAGGCCTTGGCCCGCTGGCCGGGGTTCGTGGCGTCCCCCATTGGGCTGGTGGCCACGTCAACCTTTCGGGGTGAGTTTGCCACCTTTGGCTACTGGCGGTTTGGTGGCCTGCGACCGATTGGCTGGTGTGGATGGGTCTTCCGGGTGCGCGACGGGGACCTGCTGTGGACCGCGTGCGCAACCGCGCCTAGGGAAGGTTGGGATGCCTTCAGCGCGAGCGCCTGGGCAGTACTGGCCAGCCTCAGGCCGTTGAGCACCACCACCGACGCTGCCCACATCGCGCCGCCTGCCAGCCACTAAGGAGCCATCTGCAATGGGTGTCTATCTGCCGACAGCGGCGGTGGGTAACGGCCGAATCCTTGCCACTATTGGTGCCAGTGGAGAGCTTATGGGCTTGTTTTGGCCACGCCTGGACTTTGCCCAGAACGTTCATGAGTGCATGCCCGCAATCTACGTAGGTCATCCAGGCCAAGGAAGTTTTCGGTGGACCTGGCAGGCTGACGGTCAGCGCAGTCAGGTATACATCGCCGATACCAACATTCTTACGACGGTTGTGGATTTCTATGGCCTTGGTGTGAGGTTGACCTTCACGGACTTTTGTCCGCCCGACGAGCCAGCCTTTGTGAGGCGAGTGCGCATCGAGAATATGGCTCCCCACAAGCTTATTGGAGCGTTTATGCACTACTTCGAACTCTGGCTGGGCGAAGTGCAATGGAAGCAAGGCGTTCATCTAGAGCGCGACTACGGATGCATCTTGCAGTATTTCCGCGATTGGGCGGCCGCTGTGGGCGGCACCGCGCCAGACCTGTGGCGGTGCGGCAAGTGGACGCGAGAGGACGAGGGCAGTGCCAAGGTTGACATGTACGACGGTCATCTTAGCGGGCAGCCGGAGGACATCGGCCAGGTGAACTTTGCCCTCGGCTGGAACCTAGACCTAGCATCTGGTGAGACCCGCGAGGTTGCCATCATTATCGCCCTTGCCAGCTCAAGGGAAGCGGCCGCTGAGCTCGTTGTGCGCCTAAGCACCCTTGGACCGGATCGGCTTCAGCAAGCTTGCGCTGAGGGTAACACCCGCTGGCTTGCGCGCGCTCGGGAGGTTACGGTTCCTGAGGGCCTCGCGACGGCTTACCGGCGAGCTCTCCTCAGCCTGCGGATGTTGTGCGATGACAGCAGCGGCGCCATAGTCGCGGCGCCCGAGTTCGATCCGGGCTATGAGATGTGCGGCGGCTATGGGTACTGCTGGCCTCGTGATGCCGCCCAAGCGGCTTTCGCGCTACAGGCCGCCGGCTACCCGGAGTTCCTCACCCGCCTGGCGGTATGGTTGGCTGCCGTGCAGATGCCGGGAGGCGTCTGGGGCCAGCGGTACTGGTGCGACGGGCAAGTGGCGTCTTCCTGGGCGCTGCGGGATGATTTCTTGCAACTCGACGAATCTGGCGCCGCTGTGCTCGTCTTATGCGCGGCGCTTCAGCAACAGATCCGGGCCGGACAGAAGCGCGAGGCCATGGCGGAAGGTCTATGGAATGCTGCTAAGGCGGGGGCGGTGGCCTTGGCAAACCGCCTGGATGCCTCTGGCTATCACACTCCCGCTTGCGACCTGTGGGAAACCTCCGAGGGAGTCTTCGCCTACACACAGGCCGCAGTTGCCGCCGCCTTGGCAACATCGGCACGTCTCGCTTGCGAGATGGAGGAAGTTGCCCTCGCGCAGCGGCTACAGGCCGCTGCGGGCCTGGCGCGTCGGGCGGCGCTCTCGCTTTATGGCGGAGGATATTTCGCGCGGGGCCGACGCGACGGCAGACTGGACCCGACCGCCGACAGCTCCGTGCTGGGGCTGGTCGAGCCCTTCGGCATTCTCGACCTGTCGGTGCCCGAGGAGCGGACAATGGCCGAGTCCACCCTACTGGTCATCGAAAAGCGGCTCGGATACGACTATCCAGATGGGCGCGGCATAATGCGTTACGAGGGTGACACGTACTTAGGCGGGGCGGTGGGGGCGGTGAACACCTTGTGGGCGGCGCTGGTATGCTACCGACTGGCCGAGACCGCAGACGACCCCAGTGAAACTGAGCGGTACGTCAAACGCGCAGAGGAGTATCTCGCCAGTGTGCTGGCGCGTACGACGCCGGCCGGCCTGCTGCCGGAGCTGATGCCGTCTCGGGCAGGGGTGCCCTACTGGGCCGCTCCCCATGCATGGGCATCGGCCCTATTGGTGAATTGCGTACTGGCAGCTTCGCGGGTGGCCGCACGCACCAACCAAGCGGCGCCGGGCAACTGATAAGCGTCCGCCAAAGCCCACGCGTGTAGGACGCACGTGTTTATCGTCGGCGGGGAGGCTCGTGGGCTACGGGTAGCCTCGCGGGCCGCTGGCCGGGCGTCTGCAAGGAGCTATTGGCGAAGGCCGGCGCGTCTTCCAAAGGGATGACGGGAAGAGAAAAAAGGCTGCGTCAAAAGCTTGCCGAAGGCAAGTTGTGAGAGGCGGCAAGTATGAAACGAAGCGCCGTCGCACTCGCTGGAAGGTCCAGGGCCTTTGCCCGCAGCGGAGCAGGAGGTAACCAAGCGTGGAGTATAGCGGGTCGTTTCCATTGTTTGATTTCCGTCAAGTGCGCACCTATCCGATAAGGGAGCGCGCGAACAAGGTCACGGCGGCGGACCTAGTGTGGCCAGAGGCAGTGCGGGAACGGGTGCTATCCGTGCGAGAAGACATCGAGCACGTGGCGGAGCATATCATCCACGCACGCACAGCGGGTCGGTCCGTCATCTGGATGATGGGCGCACACCCCATAAAGCTAGGCCACAGTCCCCTCATCATTGATCTCATCCGGCGAGGGCTGGTTTCGGTCATCGCAACGCAAGGGGCGGGCTCCATTCACGACTTCGAGCTGGCGCTCATTGGCGAGACCAGTGAAAACGTTCCCCGTGCCCTTCCCGAAGGCCTTTTTGGTATGGCCGCAGAAACCGGCCAATACATGAACGATGCCCTTGCCGAGGGCTATCGGCGCGGTCTCGGCTATGGGGAGAGCGTCGCCCGAATGATACTGGGTGAGGAAATGCCTTATCGGGTAAACTTCATGCACCCCGAGTGGAGCATCCTGGCAGCAGCTTATGCGGCCGGAGTGCCTGCGACTGTACACGCCACCATCGGCACAGACATAATTGACCAACACCCTAATTTCGACGGTGCGGCGAAGGGCGGCTGCAGCGGGCGTGACTTCGGGATTTTTGCCGCCAAGGTATCCGAGCTATCGGGCGGGGTCGTCGTGAACATTGGCTCAGCGGTGACGATGCCGGAGGTGCTGCTAAAGGCGGTCTCCATGGCTGCGAACGTTGGCTGTCCGCCTGAAGGCCTCATCAGCGCTGACTTCGACATGCGGCCGGCTGACCCAGCAGCCGAAGGCGACCCTTCCCGTCCAGATTTTTATTACCGAGACCTAAAAAGCGTCGTTGTTCGTATTCCGCGAGCCTTCGGCGGCCACGGCCATTACGTGCAGGGCAACTTCATCGAGACGGTGCCGCAGCTTTGGGCCGCTCTCGACCGCCGGTGGCCAGCGCAAAGCTAAGGGCTGTTCTCCATTGCCTGCTAAAGGGGCACGCAGATGACGGACGTAGACCGAAGAAACGCTCCCTTTCTGCCCAATAGCCCAGGCTGCTGGCGCATAGCACGGGTTTTGGTGATTGTCATAGCCGCAGCCATGTACTTTGGTTACAACGGCCACCATAGGCTCCTTGACCCCGACGAGGGCCGCTACGCCGAAATACCGCGAGAGATGATAGAAAGCGGGGACTTCATCACGCCACGGCTGAATTATGTGAAGTACTTCGAGAAGCCTCCGCTAACGTACTGGGCGGTTGCTGCGGCGATCCTGATGTTCGGTCCCCAGGAATGGGCCATGCGCGGCGTCTGTGCGGGTGCCAGCCTGCTAACGGTACTGGTGACGATGGGGCTTGCCGGACGGATGTTCTCGAAACGGACTGGAGTGCTTGCCGGTTGGGTTCTTGCGACGAGCCTTTTGCCGCTGATCATGGCGCGGCTCCTGACCACTGACGCGCTTTTTGCGCTGTGTCTAGCAGCGGCTTGGGCGGCTTGGTGGCTTGGTTACGACGCGAGGCTGCCAAGGGCCAAAAAGGCGTGGTATAGCGCAGGATGGGTATCCCTGGGCCTAGCCGTCATGACGCGAGGACCGGTTGCCCTTGCTCTCTCAGCGGGGCTCGGCCTTGTTTTCTTGGCGGCGCGGCGCGATTTCCGTGAGATCCGAGCCGCGATCCCGTGGCCAGGTCTGGCAGGCTTTGCGGCGGTAACTATTCCGTGGTTCTACCTCGTCAGTGTGCGCAATCCCGAGTTCCTTCATTTTTTCTTCATCGTCCAGCACTTCCAGCGTTTCCTGGGCGACACAAAAGAACACATCAAGCCGTTTTGGTTTTTCATCCCCGTCGCGATCGCGGGCATGGGAGGATGGGCACTGCTCACGCTACCGGCGGTGGGGACGGCCGTGCGCCAGGCAATGTCCGCGGTCCGCGCGGCGTGGCAGCAAGAATCGCAAACACCGGACAAGCAGTCCGCTGCCCTGCTTTTCCTGCTTTCTTGGGTAGTGGTGGTAGTCGGTCTCTTCAGCGCCAGTAAGTGCAAGCTCGTGCCCTACATTTTGCCTGCTTTTCCTGCGCTAGCAGTAACGGTGGCCTGGTATGTGGACAAAGGCGGTGTGGAACGGCCGGGAGCGCGTGCTGCTGCGGCAGCTATGGCCCTGCTGCTGGTCGGAGTAGCAGCGGCAATAGGCGGCCTGGCAACCCACCAGAAGGTGGTGCCACAACAGGCCCTCGCAGGCCTGGTGTTTGGGCTGCGCATGGCCTTGGCCGCTGGCGCCGTCGGGCTCATCCTTGCGGCTGTGCGCCCTTCGGCCCATGCGCTTGCGGCGGGTCTGGTGGTTGTGCTGGCATTGCCACCAATGGCGGCGGCCCTCCCGGTGGTGGCGAAGTACAAACGAGTCGGAGCGCTGGTGACCGAGCTGCCCGCCCCCCTCCCGCCTCAGGTGCGGGTGGCAGAGCTGAACAGCTACGATCAAAGCTTAAGCTTCTACCTGCGGCGCCGCATCATTCTTATTAACGACTTCGACGAGCTGGCCTTTGGACAAGAAGTGGAACCGGCGCCCGAGTTTTTCATGCGGGGTGAAGAAGCCCTGCGCAGGCTGGCGGCAGAATGGCCCGTGCTCGCGAACATTCAGCCGTGGGATTGGCCCCGCGTCCGGCGGTGGGGTATTCTGCATCCGGTCACGGCGAACACGTCTAATCTTTTCGTGGGCAATGCATCCTTTTTCCAGCTCACTGGTCTAAAACCATGGCCGGATGACGCAGTAAAACCAGGACCACTTCTTCTAATGCCGCGGCGGTGAAGAGTTGCTGGTTTAGAGGCGCCGGTAGAAGCCAGCGGGTGCCTACCGTCTGTCCGTGCCGAGTGGAGCGATCTTAGCATGACCAGTCGTCCCCTGCGTGATAGCTTTCTCGCCTTTAACCGTCCGCACATCGGCGAGGACGAAATCACCGAGGTTGTGGAGACCATGCGGTCGGGCTGGCTGACGACCGGGCCCCGGGTGGAACGATTTGAGACAGCGCTGGCGGAATACCTGGGCGGCGGAGTGGAGGTTGTTTGCGTCAACTCGGGGACCGCTGCTCTGCATCTGGCGGTGCTCACCGCTGGTTTGGGTCCTGGCGACGAGGTTATTACCACACCAATGACCTGGCCGGCCACGGCAAGCATGATAATGCTGGCGGGCGCGCGGCCAGTTTTTGTGGATATTGACCGTCATACGCTGAACATGCGTGCAGAGCTGGCGGAGAAGGCCATCACTCCGCGCACCAAGGCCATTTTGCCGGTGCACTTCGCCGGCTTATGTTGCGACATGGACGCCTTGGAGCAAATAGCCTCCCAGCATGGCCTTAGCATCATCGAAGACGCGGCTCATGCCCTGGGCGCGACGTGCGGCCGCGGTCGGGCCGGTTGCCTAGGCACAGCTGGATGCTTCAGCTTTCATCCCACCAAGCCAATCACCAGCGGAGAAGGCGGGGCCTTGGTCACGAAAAGCCAGGACATCGCGGCCCGCGCCCACCTGCTGGCATTCCACGGAGTGACCCGAGGCGCCCATGCGCGTGCTACAGGCACAACTGACTACGAGGTTGTCGAGCTCGGCTTCAAGTACAACATGTTGGACCTCCAGGCGGCGATTGGCCTGCACCAACTCGCCAAGGCCGATGAGCTGCGTCGAAGACGGGCTGCCATCGCCATCCTTTACCGGCAACTGTTGGGCGACTTGGACGGCGACCTCCTCTGGTTGCCACCCGACGCGCCGGAAGGCTGGACCCATTCCTGGCACCTGTACGTCATCAAGCTCAATTTGGACCGGCTAACTCTCGACAGAACCGCGTTTCGTGCGGCTTTACGTGAGCGAAACATCGGCACGGGTTTGCATTATCTCAGCCTTCACGTCCAGCCCTTTTACGCGAGGGAATTGGGATGCCGGCCGGAAGACTGTCCAGAGGCTGCCTGGGCCTCAGAGCGGGTGGTAAGCCTACCGCTCTTCGCAGACATGACCGAGGCGGATGCGGCCGACGTTGCCGAGGCTGTCAGGGAGGTGCTGAAGCAGAGTGCGCGATAGTCGGCCAGCCGTCAGCGTGGTTGTCCCAGTTTACAACGAGGAGGAGGTGCTGCCAGCACTCTTGAGCGAACTGGAGCGCGTGGCACCGGGCCTACCCCAACCGGTGGAGTTTGTCTTCGTCAACGATGGGAGCACGGACCGGTCCGGAGAGGTTCTTAATAAGTTCCGCAGCGCCGTGGCGCAGGTAAAGGTGGTTGAGCTATCTGCGAACGCAGGTCAGCACGCGGCGGTGATGGCGGGCCTGCGTGCGGCGTCAGGAGATGTCGTGGTGACGCTGGACGCGGACTTGCAGAACCCACCGTCGGAAATACCGAGACTGGTGGCCAAAGTGCGAGAGGGCTACGACGTGGTCGCGGGCTGGCGGCGCCACAGGCGTGACCCCTGTAGCCGTCGCCTGGCATCCTGGCTGATGAATCGCCTGGTGGGTGCGGCGACAGGGCACTACCTGCACGACTACGGTTGCATGTTGCGGGCCTACTCGCGTGCGGTGGTGGACGTAATCAAGCAATGTCCGGAGCGGCATACCTTCCTGCCGGTGCTGGCCAACACTTTTGCCAGGCGTGTGGCGGAAATCGAGGTGAGCCACGCTGACCGGCAGAAGGGCACCAGCAAGTATTCCTGGAGCAAGCTGTGGCGGCTCAATTTGGACCTGCTGACAGGCATTAGTACCCTGCCGTTGCATTGGGTAAGCCTAGGTGGACTGGTTCTGGCCCTGCTCGGTCTATTCTTCGCGGTCTTTTTGATGGTGCGTCGCCTAATTGTCGGTCCGGAGGTCGAAGGGGTCTTCACTCTCTTTGCAATCCTGTTTTTCTTTGTCGGTGCCCAGATTTTCGCCATCGGGCTAATCGGGGAGTATCTGACGCGCATCTATGACGAAGTGCGCGGGCGGCCGCAGTATATCGTCCGGCAAATCCTGACACACGAGCCGACGGGCGCAGCGGAGCCACCGGCTGCGGCAAGCGGCCACGATGACTGAGGAAGGCGCCATGAGGGTCGTCTGTTTGGCCTACCATCTTATCGGGCACGAGGGCCTCAGCTTCATGCTGCGGGAGTCGGGCGACGAGGTTGTGGCGGTCTTCACCCACCGAGACGCGCCAGGCGAGGAAGTTTGGTGGCCTTCGGTCGCTGAGCTTGCCCGCGCACACGGTATCCCCACCTTCGCGCCGGACGACGTTAACGAGGACCGGTGGGTGGAGTATATCAGGGACCTGCGTCCTGACTTCCTCGTGAGTTTTTGGTACCGCAATCTGGTGAAGCGCCCCCTTCTTGCTATCCCGACGCGTGGGGCCTTGAACCTGCATGGGTCACTGCTGCCAAAGTACCGGGGACGGGCGCCTGTTAATTGGGTGCTCGTCAATGGCGAGCAGCAAACGGGCGTTACTCTACATTACATGGTCGAACGCGCGGACGCCGGCGACATCGTGGCCCAGGCTGTGGTGCCGATTGACTTTCAGGACACTGCTCTGGATTTGTACGGCAAACTCGCACGGGCGACGTGGGAAGTCCTGAGGGCGGCATGGCCGCTGCTGCGTGCCGGTACCGCTCCGCGTATCCCGCAAAACGAGGCCGAGGCAAGTTACTTTGGCCGGCGCAGGCCCGAGGACGGATGCTTTTCCTGGAGCTGGCCTGCTTTGCGAATTCACAACCTGGTGCGGGCGGTGACCCACCCCTATCCGGGTGCCTTCGTGGAATGTGGCCGGGGCAAGCTTTTCGTATGGTCGGCCTATCCCATGCCAGGGCTTCTGCGTCCTCATCCCCCTCAACCTGGGACGGTCACGGAGGTGAGCGAAGATGGCATTGAGGTGGCCACCGGTGAGGGCAACCTCCTTTTGCGCCGTTTACAGCTTGAGGGCGACGAGGAGCTGACCGGCTGGGAATTCGCGCGGCGTTACGGCCTCCAGCGCGGCCATGCGCTGGCGTGCTGACGTGCCTGCGCCAGTTGAGACGGGACGAATTTTGGGAGGCGATGGTGAGTGAAAGTTCTTATCACTGGCGGTGCCGGCTTCATAGGCTCTTTCCTGGCAGATGCCTTCCTGGCGCGTGGCGACCAGGTGATTTGCCTGGACTGCGGCTCCATAGCCAAGGTGCAGCACAACTTCGGCAACCCCAACTTTGTCTTCGTGCACGACTCGGTGCTCAATGAGGCCATGGTGGACTCCTTGGTCGCTCAGGCGGACTTGGTCTACCACATGGCAGCAGTAGTGGGCGTCGAGCATTACGTGGGCGATCCCTATGCCGTGCTCAACGTCAACATCAACGGTACGCAGATAGTCCTGCGAGCCGCATACAAGCACGGAAAGAAGGTAGTTTTTTCCAGCACCAGTGAGGTATACGGGCGCAATCCAAAGGTGCCTTGGGCTGAAGAAGACGATCGCGTGCTGGGTTCGACCCGCATTGACCGTTGGTGTTATTCAACCTCCAAGGCTGCGGGGGAGCACTTTTGCTTTGCATACCACAAACTGGGCCTCCCCGTTGTCGTCCTGCGCTATTTCAACGTCTACGGCCCGCGCCTGGATGCCCTCGACCGTGGTAGGGTCATCACCATCTTTCTGGGCCAGGCCTTCCGCAACGAACCCATAACAGTCGTCGGCGATGGCAAGCAGACTCGATGCTTTACGTATATTGACGATGCTGTGAAGGCCACCGTCGCCGCCGGTCTTGTGCCTGAGGCCGTCGGCGAGATAATCAACATCGGCACCACCACCGAGACCACTGTTCTGGAATTGGCGCAAATGATTGTACGGCTCTCTGGCTCGAAATCGGAGATAGTCCTGGTGCCGCAAGAGAAGGTCTACGGGCAAAGCTACGAGGACGTGCGCCGACGAGTGCCCGACACGACCAAGATGGAGAGACTCCTGGGCGCCAAAGCCGAGACGCCTCTCGAGGAGGGCTTGAGGCATACAATTGAGTACTTCCTACACGGCGCCCCCAGCCGCCCCGAAAGCGGTTAGAGGACCAGGCAGCCCGCCGTTGCACAGAAGGCTCCTTGGTGCGGCAGCAATGCCGTTGGCGTGGGCTGCGGGGCTTGTGTTGAGGTTGCTGCCGAGGCGGTGCCTGCTGCCGCTGTCCAGGCTGCTCGCGCGTGTTCTCAAGCGCCTCAGCGGCCGACGAAAATCTGTGGCGGAGCGCAACTTACGGCTCGTGTACGGCGGCGCCCTGTCGGAGGAGGACTTGCACGACCTGCTCGACAGAGTAGCTCAGCATGCCGCCCTGATGCTTCTGGAATGCCTTTGGGTAGGGGCTAGCGTCCAGCGGCTGAAAGACCTCATGGACGTTGTGGGGATGGAGCACATTCACGAGGCGCGCAAGCTGGGCCGGGGCGTAGTCTTGTGGACGGCTCACTTCGGCAATTGGGAGCTTGCCGGCTGTCGGCTGGCGGTCGAGGGGTTGCCGTTCTTCGCCTTCATCCGCCGCCGGGCCAGCCGACTGGCCGATGCCGCCATCGAAAGGCTTCGCCGCCGCTTTGGAATAGAGCCAATCCCTCTCCACGCTGGTATGAGAACGCTCGCACGGCTCCTCAGGAAAAACTTCGTCTTCGGGCACGTCGCCGATAGCCCAGCCACGCCAGAGCAAGGCCAGCCGGTGTATCTGCTTGGCCACCGCTGTCATCTCTGGCCCACGGCCATCGTACTGTCATTAATGACAGGCGCACCGGTTTTGCCTGCCTTTTCCTGGCGCAATCCCGACGGCCGCCACGTCGTGTACATCCATCCGCCAATAACCATCGAGCGGAAGGGCACAGCACGGGAGGACATCCAGCTCAACTTCGCCAAACTCATTCCCTACCTCGAAGAAGCCATCCGGTCGCATCCGGAGCAATGGGCTTGGTTTTATGAACGCTGGCGCCCCGACCATCAGCCTCAAGATTGACGTAGACACGCTCAGTGGCTACACCGAGGGCATACCCAGGCTGCTGGAAGTCCTCTGCCGTCTGCGTGTGCCAGCTACCTTCTGCATCGCCATGGGGCCGGACCGTTCCGGCGCCGCCGTCCGACGGATCTTCACCAAACGCGGGTTTCTGGCAAAGATGCTGCGGACCAAGGCCGCGACAACCTACGGCCTCAGCACCCTTCTATACGGTACCCTGTTGCCCGCGCCGCTGATTGTCGAGCGACGCCCAGCACCCTTGCGCGAACTGCTGACGCGCGGCTACGAAGTCATTCCTCACGGTTGGGACCACGTCAACTGGCACGACTACCTGGCCCGCTGGGACCTAGAACGCACGCGGAGGGAGCTTCGGCTTGCTTGCGAGGCTTTGGAGCGCCATACGGGGCATCGGTGTTGCGCTTTCGCGTCGCCGGGCTGGCAGTGGACACAGCACAGCGCCGTCGCCGAGGAGGAACTGAGCTTGGTTTACGCTGCGGACACGCGCGGCTGGGCACCGTTTTTCCCCGAAGTTGGCGGGCGGGCATCCAGCGTTCTGCAGATACCTACCACGCTGCCAACGCTCGATGAGTTGATTGGCCGTCGTGACCTTCGCGGCGAGGACCTGCTTGAGTACTTGCGCACTCTCTGCCTAAGGCCGCCAAGCCTTATCGAAGACCTCCATCCGCCACAACAAGAACCAGTTCATGTCTTCACCGCCCACGCAGAAGTCGAGGGGAAACGGTGGCTCGCATTTTTTGAAGACCTGCTCGGAACCTTACGGGCAGAAGGCTTCCGCTTTGTAAGTCTGGCGCAGGTCGCCAGAGAAACGCTGGCTGAGGGGAATGTGCCCGTCTGCGCAGTCGTGGACGGAGAGCTACCTGGCCGGGCTGGGAAGGTCGCCTGTCAAGACACGCCCCTGCGGCATACGTGATTCGACCAGCATGGAGGCGCATACGGATGGCACGAACTGTTTCGCTTTCTGGGCGGGAATGGAAAGTTTGCGGAATGCTTCCGCATGAGTGGGTGTGGAAGAGAGTTTGGGAGAAGCCTTTCGAAGCCTACCAAGCCTACTGGGTCGCCGCAGAGGTACCAGGTTCCGTGCAGTTGGACCTTATGGAGGCCGGCATGATGCCGGACTGGACGCGGGACCTCAACTCTCGGGCGTGTGAATGGGTGTCTTACCGCGACTGGGTATACGTGCGGGAGTTCCCCACGCCCTGTTTGGAAGCGGACGAAAGCGCCTGGCTGCGCATCGGCGGGGTTGACTGGACGGGCCACGTTTTCCTCAACGGCGAGAAGCTGGGCGTCGCCGAAGGCATGTGGATACCGCGCGAATGGAACGTGACCGAGCTGCTGCGGGACGGGCGTGACAACATGCTTGTTGTCGTCGTCGAGCACGCGCCTGAGCAAGAAGGTCAGATTGGCTGGACCGACGCCGTGCGCATTTGGAAGCCTCGTTTCGCCTACGACTGGGACTGGTGCGTGCGGTTGATACCACTTGGCATTTTCGGCGAGGTTGAGCTTTTGGTTCGCCGGAGTGCTTGGATAGATGACGTCTGGGTACGGCCCCAAGTAGTCCCAGACCTGCACAGCGCGGAGATGGCCGTGGCGGTCACCATCCAAAGCCTCACGTCGGGCGAAGTTGATGTAGCGGCAGAGCTGGAGTTCGAGGGTGAGGTCATCGGGCGCGTCGCCACTAGCAAGATAATCAGGCCTGGCTCGACAACGGCCTATCTAGAGATGCCGGTGAAGGAGCCGTTGCTCTGGCAGCCCAATGACGGAACTATCGAGAAGCAGCCTTTGTATTCGTGTCGCGTAAGAATTTGCGATGGTCGCGAGCCGATGGACGAACGAGCAATCAGTGTGGGTTTTCGCAGGGTTGAGTTTGTGCGCACCGAGGGAGCACCGGAGGGTGCTCTCCCCTATCAGCCGGTGGTGAATGGGCAAAAGGTATTCATCCACGGCTCCAACTGGGCGCCGATGCATCAGTTGTACGGCAGGCGGTGGAAGCAGCGCTACGAAAGGCAAGTTGAGCTGGCCCGTCGTGCCAACATCAACCTGCTTCGGGTGTGGGGTGGCGGGCTGCTGGAGCGCGGAGATTTCTACGAAGCCTGCGACCGTGCCGGCATCATGGTCTGGCAGGAATTCCTTCAGTCTTCCTCCGGCATCACCAACTACCCTGCGGTCACCCAAGAATACTTGGAGTACGTCCGAGAGCAGGCTACCGCTCTCGTCCGCGCTCGGCGCAACCACCCGTGCCTTGTTATTTGGACGGGCGGCAACGAGCTTATCGGTGCCGACGGCAAGCCCTTGGACGACAACTACCCTGTGCTACACCTGTTACGGGAAATCGTGAAGGCGGAAGACCCAGACCGACTTTACCTGGCCACTTCCCCGACGGGGCCGATTTGTGGGCCAGACCCGGACTTCCGCGGCGCTGCGGGTGATGTTCACGGCCACTGGCGATTCCTCGGCGACGGCAAGCATCAGGAATTTTACGCTCGCTGCGAGTACATGCTGCATAGCGAATTCGGCACGGAGGGCGCCGGTAACATCGAAACCCTGCGTGCCTGCATCAGTCCGCACCTGCTCTGGCCACCTGACCATACCAATCCCGTCTGGGTGCATCATGGCGAGTGGTGGATAAACCGAAGGGAAGTGGAGGAACTTTTCGGGACGCTAAGTGACATTGATAGCTTCGTCAAGGCCAGCCAGTGGCTGCAGCGTGAGACCCTCCGCTGGCTGCTCGAGGAAGACAGGCGCAAAGCACCTCGATGTGCGGGAACGATGAACTGGCAATACAACGAACCCTTCCCAAACACGTCGTGCACCAACCTTTTGGACTACTTCTGTGAGCCCAAGCCGGCGTACTTTGCTGTGCGGGATGCTTATGCACCGGTCATCATAACTGCGCGGGCGATGCGCCTGGGTTGGGCTGGCCGCGAGGCCTTCGAGGCGGAGATTTGGGCAAGCTTGGACGCTCCGCCGCTGGGCGGCTGCGAAGTCACAGGCGACTGGACTATCGCCGACATCGGGGGTTCCAACCTTGCCCGCGGCCAATTCGCAGGACGGGTCGCAGAGCCGGGCAGTGCAATGGTCGGAGAGGTAAAGTGGCCCTTCCCGCCCAACTTCGTTGGCCTTTTCTTCCTGCAGCTCTCGGCGCGGGTGCAGGGCTGCCCCACGCCTGTCACTAACCTGTATACGTTCTCAAACTGCCCGCCACCGGCTTTCGGGTGCATCTGGAGCGCGCCAAAGACTATCCTCTCACTGGCTTGCGCCCCCGACTCTGAAGCCTCCCACCCAGGGAACCGGCTCCTCGCCGTGCGCAACCTTGGACAAGTCTGGGCGGTTGGTTTGCGCCTACGGACCGACGAACCAGGCATCCTCACCTGGTCAGATGCCTACTTCACCTTGCCTCCAGGCAGCAGTGCGAACGTAGCGGTCACGGGCGACTTCAGCAGGCCGGTGAAAGTCATTGCCGAAGCGCTAAACGCGCCGCCAGCAGAAATCCTTCTGATCTGACTGATGCGCCGTTCCTGGACGCGGCTTGACCGCTGGCTGCACCCAAGCGGCTACTGGTAACTTCCCACGCGCTTTGCCGTCTCCACGGCCAGGCGAAAGTTCTCCAGCGGTACGCTGGGCGGTACCGAATGGTCGGAATGGAAGATGTAACGGCCCCCCGCGGCGGCCACGCTGACCTTGGTTGCCACCTCCTGCTCGGCCTCCTCAAGCGTGCCGCTTAGCTTTTCCACCGAGATGTTTCCAAAAAGCGTGATGCGGTCGCCGTATAGAGGCTTGTAGACGCGTACATCATTGCCGGCGCGTGCCTCCAAGGGTTGAATGGCATCGAATCCGGCCTCAATGATGAGAGGAATGAACTCACCCACGTAGCCATCGCAGTGGAAGATGGTTTGCAGGCCCCGGTCGTGACAAGCTTCGGTCACGCGCTTAAGGTGCGGAAGCAGTATCTCGCGGAAAATTTTGGGCGAGAAAAGCATTCCATTGCGGTAGCACAAGTCCGAGAAATACCACAGGGCGTCTGGCTTGCCTATCTCGATGACCATGTCCACGAGCGCCAGGCTCAGGCGCGCCTGGTGGGCCACCATATCTTCCACTACGTCGGGATAGTCGGCAATAAAGGTCAAACCAAGTTCGAAGCCCAGCGCCATCAGCACCCACCACATCGGCTCGACCGGCGTTATAGCGAGGTAGAAGCCCTGCTCCTCCCTGGCACGGACGCGCTCAGCGTAATCGGCGGGTATGCGGTCGGGTGATGGCGCAAGCCGATGACGGTGAGCGTACCAGTCGTCCGGCGTCTTGATGAGCGTGTCGAGGTGGGTTGGTGTGGCGGTGTGGCTCCGCCAGCGCTTCCACACGACCCCGTCGCCGTCGCGGTCAATGTAATATTCTCCGCAGTCCTCGATTACCTCAGAGGGCAGCCGCAAAGAGCAGTCGAACCAAGAAACGGCTAGCAGGTCCATGCCAAGCCAGGCGATGGGGTCGGCATCGTTGGGCAACCCCTCGGATTTCCACCGTTCCAGCGTCTCGGGCCAGATGGATATTTCACACACGGCAATTCTGTCGGGCAGCTCGCCCGCCAGGGTGCGACGGATACGCTCCCGCGTCGTCAAGAGTTGTCCCTCCTCCTTGCTAAATTGCAGGCGCAGAATTGGCCGTCGCCACGATAGTTCCTCTCAGGGCGCCTTTGACGGGCTGTCGGCTGGGGAGTATAATTCGCCTTGCTTGGCAGCGGGCGGACACCAGAGGCGGTGTCTCGTGAGGAATATCAGACGCCTCTTACGCTGGCTACACCCTGGGATGCGGATAAAGCGCTGGGTGGCCCTCATCCTTGTAGGGCTGATAGGCACCGGCGTAGGAGTACTCCTGATAGCAAACCTATTCGCTTACGAATTGACGGCTCGGGTTGGTGGACCGCTCGCCGCTTCTTTCTGGGGTACCTTGGCAAGCATCGTGGGTATCGTGCTCGTCGTCATGGGGGTGCGGGGCCTCGTCCGGTCCATAGCGTCGGCTCTGATGCCCCATTCTGAAGAACGCCTGGCCGACGTAGTATGGCAGCAGCGGCAGCTTGACAGTGGGTTGCGAGTGGTAGCGATCGGCGGCGGCACGGGACTTGCCACGCTCCTGCGCGGCCTCAAAACCAGCACCAGCAATCTCACCGCCATCGTGGCGGTGTCTGACGACGGCGGCAGCTCGGGACGCATCCAGCGCGACCTAGGCGTCCCGCCACCGGGGGACATTAGGAACTGTCTTGCCGCCCTGGCCGACGACGAACAACTGATGTCCCTGCTTCTCCGCTACCGCTTCGACGGCAAGGCCGGCGAGCTGTCCGGCCATAGCCTCGGTAACCTGCTCATCGCTGCGCTCACGGATATCGCCGGCGACTTTGATGAGGCGGTGCGCCAAATGCACGAAATCCTGGCCATCCGCGGCCGGGTCCTACCCCCCACCGCCACGCGCCTAACACTCTGCGCGGAGCTGGCAGACGGCAGGCACGTCCAAGGAGAGACCAATATCTCCCAGGCCGGCAATATCCGGCGCGTCTACCTGGACCCGCCAGCCCCCCCGGCGCTTCCGGAGGCGCTCCAGGCCATCTACGACGCAGACCTGGTTGTGGTGGGGCCAGGCAGCCTCTATACGAGCGTGCTGCCAAACCTGCTAGTGCCGGACATTGCTCGGGCGCTGCGCGAGACGTCGGCTGTGCGGGTATACGTGTGCAACGTCATGACCCAACCCGGCGAGACCGATGGCTACCGCGCATCCCAGCATGTGGCAGCCATCGAAGCCCACGTGGGCGAGCCAGTCTTTGAGTACGTGCTCGTCAACGACGCCCGCCCCAACGAGCAAGTACTGGCCCGGTATAGGGCCGAGAAGGCCGATATGGTCGTCCCGGACGTGCACGCTATTGCCCGCATGGGCTATATTCCGGTGCGCCGGAGTCTCATCTCCCACGACAACTGGGCGCGCCATGACCCCGCGAAGCTTACCCGTGCGCTGCTCGCCTTGGCCGAACGCGAGTTGGCCGTGGCTCTTTGACGGTGCGCGGGCTTGCTTATAACCGCTTCTGTGAGGTGACAAGGAGGGATTCAACGTGGCAGTACGTGTGGGCATCAACGGGTTCGGACGGATTGGCCGCCAGGTGTTCAAGGTCATCCGTCAGCGGTACGCAGACCAAATTGAAGTCGTGGCCGTCAACGACATCACCGACGACGCGACGCTCGCACACCTGCTGAAGTATGACAGCATTTACGGCCGCTATCCTGGCAGTGTGCAGGTAAAAGAGGGCGCCCTTGTGGTTACCGATGCGGCCGGGACCACCGAAGTCAAAAGCTACTCGCTGAAAGACCCGGCACAGTTGCCGTGGGCCGACTTGGGCGTGGAGCTGGTCCTGGAGTCCACAGGGCTCTTCACCGACGTCGAGAAGGCTGCGGTCCATCTCGAACGCGGAGCCAAGCGGGTCGTCATCTCGGCACCGGCTAAGGGCGACTGCCGCACAATCGTACTTGGCGTGAACCACGACGCCTACGACCCGGCCAAGGACAGGATCGTTTCCAATGCTTCTTGCACCACCAACTGCCTGGCTCCTCTCTGCAAGGTGCTCAACGATAACTGGGGCATCGAGAGGGGCTTTATGACCACCGTGCATAGCTACACCAACGACCAGCGTGTGCTCGACCTGCCCCACAAGGACCCCTATCGCGCCCGCGCCGCTGCACTAAACATCATCCCCACGAGCACCGGCGCAGCCAAGGCGATCCACCTGGTCATCCCCGACCTCAAAGGAAAAATGGACGGTATCGCGCTGCGTGTGCCAACTCCGACCGGCTCCATCGTTGACCTCGTTTGCACGCTCACGAAGACGCCAGCCGACGCCGACGAAATCAACGCGGCCTTCAAAGCCGCTTCCGAGGAGGGGCCACTGGCGCCGTATTTGGACTACGAAGTAGACCCAATTGTCCTCGCTGACATCGTCGAGTCGCCGGCCTCGGCCATATTCGTCCCCGACCAGACAAAAGTTAAAGGAAATCTGGTGAAGGTGCTGGCGTGGTACGACAACGAGTGGGGCTACGCCAACCGCACCGCTGATTTGATGGTGTTTATGGCCTCGGCAGGCCTATAGTGCTGGCGCCACTGCCTGCGAAAACTGCTCGGAATCTCGTGGGTAGAAAGCCAATGAAGCGGCCTGGGGCGGACAACGGTGGACTGTTGTCCGCCCCCTTTCCGAGTCACAGACTGCTCGGCGCCGGAAAAACAACATCAGGGGGTGATAGCAAGATGCCAGTCATGGGACGTCTTACCCTTGGGGACGTGGACCTTACCGGTAAGAGAGTGCTTTGTCGCGTGGATTTCAACGTACCGGTCGAAGACGGAGCGATTACCGACGACACGCGCATCCGCGCCGTCCTGCCCACTATTCAGGAACTCTCAGACACCGTGTTGGCTTTGTGTTCGCACTTCGGCCGCCCAAAGGGCAAACGAGACCCGAAACAGAGCCTCAAACCCTGTGCCGACCGCCTGGCAGAGCTTTTGGGCAGGCCTGTCACCTTCCTGGATGACTGCGTCGGGGATGCCGTCGCACAGGCAATAGCCTCTGCCAAGCCAGGCGACATCTTCCTTCTTGAGAACACGCGCTTCCACCCAGAAGAGGAGGCCAAGGACGAGAGTGCGCGCCGGTCCTTTGCCGAGGCGCTGGCAGCTCCCTTTGAAGCCTATGTAAACGACGCTTTCGGGGCTGCTCACCGTGCCCACGCTTCCACCTTCGACGTAGCCCACCTCCTCTCCCCGGCGGTGGCAGGCCTTCTGATGGAAAAAGAGATTGCGCAGCTGCACAAGTTGCTGCAGCAGCCTAGAGAAGGATTCGTGGCCGTGCTTGGCGGTGTGAAGGTGGATGACAAGATTGGTGTGGTGCGGGCGCTGCTGGCGAAGGCAGAACGCGTGCTCATAGGCGGCGCTATGGCCTGGTCTTTCTTCAAGGCCCGCCACTATGATACGGGCGTTTCCGTTTGTCCACCTGAGAGCGTGGCCGCCGCTCGCGAGCTGCTCGACGACCCCAAGCTGGACCGCTCCGGCTTGCTCCTGCCCACCGACTGTCACATGCGTAACCGCTGGGGCTCCGCACAGCGCAAGAAGGTGCCCGTCACGATGATTCGCCCCGGCTGGAGTGCAGTGGACATTGGGCCGGAGACCATCGCTCGCTACACTGCTGAAATACGCGCGGCTAAGACGGTTTTCTGGAACGGCCCAATGGGGCTTTTCGAAGTGCCGCCCTTCCATGAAGGTACCATGGCCGTCGCTGAAGCCGTCGCAGACTGCGAGGGCTTCACGGTGGCTGGCGGTGGGGACACTATCGCAGCCATCGAACGCGCTGGTGTAGCCGACAGGATTGACCACGTCTCCACAGGCGGCGGCGCAAGCCTGGAGTTTGTCGAGTTCGGGACGCTGCCAGGCATCGAAGCGCTGGACCCGGCTTAGGCGAACGGTACCGAGGCCGCTGGGAGGCTTTGCGTCTGGTTACGAGCAAGCCCCGAGGCATATATTCGCCGGCCGGGTTGGGAGTTGCACCTTATTGTGCTTTCTTGTCGGAGGTTCAGCGATGCGCGAGCCAATGATGGCAGGCAACTGGAAGATGCACAAGGACGTGCGAGAGGCACGCGAGTTGGCCCTGGAGATAGTGCAACGGGTAGGCGGGGTTAGCGGCGTCAACGTCGTCCTCTGTCCTGCCTTTCCGTGCCTGACGGCGGTGGCTGAGGCCATCGAAGGGTCCAACATTAGCCTTGGCGCCCAGGATGTTTTTTGGGCCACTGCGGGCGCCTACACGGGCGAAGTCTCCCCGACGATGTTGTCGGCCTGTGGGTGCCAGTACGTAATCGTCGGCCACTCCGAACGGCGCGGGCGGTTCGGGAGCTGGCCGGGCGACTGGCCCAGGGAGCTGCTTGGAGTTTTCGGCGACAATGATACCACCGTGAACTGGAAAGCTCGCGCAGCTCTCGCGGCTGACCTAACGCCCATCATCTGCGTGGGCGAGACTATCGAGGAGCGAAAGGCCGGCGCTACTGACGCCGTCGTGCGCGACCAGGTGGCCGCGGCGCTCGCCGGAATGTCCCCTGATGAGATTGCGTGCGTGATATTTGCCTACGAGCCCGTTTGGGCCATCGGCACCGGCGAAGTCTGCGATCCGAAGGAGGCCAATCGCGTGCTAGGCATGATCCGCCAGCTTCTCGCCGAACGCGTGGGAGAGCGCGCCGCTGGGATGCAGATTCTCTACGGCGGTTCGGTGAAGTCCGATAACATTGACGCTCTGATGGCGCAGCCAGAGATTGACGGCGGGCTGGTCGGCGGCGCCTCTCTCAAGGCCGACGAGTTTGCAGCGCTGGTAGAATCAGCTTTGCGATCGGTCGGCGGATAGGAAGGTGGTACCTCGGCCTATCTTCAGGACGCGGCGCGGCGCGGGAAAAAACAAGCGGCTGCCCTCGCCGCCGATGCCCTCGTCCGCCCACGGACCGAGGGTGCTATTGGCCCGTACTAGCGCTTTGCGGACATAGGCGGGGTCGCTCGTTTTCTTGACACCCTGCGCCTGCGGCTGTAGTATGCGAGCCGGACGCAAGCAGGGGCAGGGCTTCCACGCCGAAGGTGTACGGGAGGACGGCTGCCATGGCCACCAACGGCCACCGCTATCCAGCATTAGTCGCGACCGCGGTCCTCGTGTTTGCGCTTTGTGGGCAGGTGTGGGGGCAGGGCTTGCGCACAGAGGTCTACAGCCCACGCCTCATGATGGTCGGGCCTCCCGGCCGTCCCCAGGTGGTCCCGGATCTGTGCGTTTCCGGCCAATGTCTGGTCACCCTCGAGCCAACGGTAACGCCAGCCCAGTTCCAAGCCACGCTCGACCGGCTTGGAGCACGGGTGCTGCAAGCTTTCCCGCGCTTCCGCACCTTCCTGGTTTCATTGCCTGAAGGCATGGCGGTGAGTCAGGGTGTTGCGCGATGGCGGGCGGAGCCAGGCGTGGCGAACGCTGGGCCCAACGGCTTCAAGTACCCTATGGCGCCGCCCAACGATCCTCTCTACGCGCAGCAGTATCACTGGCCGCGGGTAATGGCCCCAGACGCATGGGATATACAGACCGGCAGTCCACAAACCGTGGTGGCTATCATTGATACGGGCATCCAGCTTACCCACGAGGATATGCAGGCGAAGATTTGGCAGAACGCGGGCGAGATTCCTGGCAATGGCGTGGACGACGACGGTAACGGCTTCGTTGACGACACCGTGGGTTGGGACTTTCTTGACAACGACAACGATCCGGCACCTCACCCAACCGCAGGCCAAGACGGAGCCTCGCACGGTACTCATGTTGGTGGCCTCGTTGGTGCGGCAACCAATAATGGAGTGGGCGTGGCCGGCCAGGACTGGGCCTGCAAGCTCATGGTTTTGAGGGTCTTCCCCGAAGATGGTGGTACCACCGACGCGGTCATCCTGGCAGCGATGGACTATGCTCTGGCGATGGGCGCGAACGTAATGAATCTAAGTCTCGGCGGCGGTTACACCCCGGTCTACGATGAGCCCATGCAAGCCGCTCGGTCTCAAGGTTGCGTCGTGGTCGTCGCGGCAGGCAACTGGAATTGGATGTTCACCGACGACCCGTATTCTTGGCTTTCACCGGTCTGTAACGATGGACCTAACCCCGCTGTGGACAACTGGGTGCTGGGCGTGGCTGCTACGGACGCCGAGGACCGCAAGGCCTACTTCAGTAACTATGACGGCTCGTCCACGAAGACCTTCGTGGATGTGAGTGCGCCAGGGGTGAACGTTCTTAGCTGCCTGATTTTTGATCCGGCCAACGGTTTCAACAGCGCTTACGGAATGATGAGCGGCACATCCATGTCTTGTCCCATCGTGGCTGGTCTGTGTGCCCTCTTACACGCTCAGTACCCATCCTACTCACCCTTGGATGTAATCAACCAAATACGGGCCACAGCAGACAACATTGATGCTTTGAATCCTGGCTATGAAGGCATGCTCGGGACAGGCCGTATCAATGATTTGGCTGCCTTGTCGGCAGCTCTGCCGCCAGGGCCACCGCGCCGCGTGTCCGCCATGGACACCCCCGGTGACGAGGGGGGCAGCATTACGGTCACGTGGGCGAAGTCCCTCGACGACGGCCGCGGGCGCAGGAGCGTTCGGGATTACCTCGTCCAGAAATGCGGCAATGAGAAGAATGAGTACGGAGTTGACCAGCCTGACGGCAACTGGGAAGACCTGGCTGTTTTGCCAGCGGGAAGCACCTCGTATGTGGACGCTCCCGTTCCGGATTTTACGCCTTACTGGTATAGGGTAGCGGCGCGAGACAACATGGGCAACTCCAGCTTCTCCAGCCCCGCAGGTCCGGCCGAGGCGCGCGACGACTTGCCACCCCCGGCCGTCTGGCCGTATCTATCGGCCACTGATACCCCGAGCGACGAGGGCGGGTCCATCTCGTTGAGCTGGGGGGGCTACACGCCGCCGAGTGACTTCAAGACCTACCGCGTCTACAGGTCTACCTCTTCATTCACTTCTGTGACTCAAGCCCAGCTTCTTTATCCAACCGCCACTGACCCTGACCTGACGGACACCTACTTCCAGGACCAAACGACAGTTGACGGCACGAAATACTACTATGCGGTAACGGCCGTGGACGATGTGGGCAATGAACTAAAATCCGTCACGGCAGTTGGGCCTGTAATGTCGCAGCCCAACTTCGTCCTCAGTTTGCCTTCAGACATATCCATGTTCTCCATAGGCGTGCAAACCACAGAGGATGACGTGGCCACGTTACTTGGGCTTGCTCCTTCTGACGTGAAGCTGGCGGTCTGGAGTCCGGCAATCAACGATTACATCAAGTCGTGGGTGACGCCGGGAGACCCAGCGTTGAAGCATCGGCTCGGCCGCGCCTTTTTCGTCAGGCTCCGGTCTCCAGTTGTAGTCGAGATTGGCGGACAGACGGCCAAATCAGACTTTGACGTTCCACTGCAAACCGGATGGAACATGGTGGGGAATCCCTTCCTCCACGACTTTCGCTGGGATGGAGTAACGGTCACCACGGCGACGAGAACATACACGCTCCTCGAGGCGAACAGCGCCGGAGTGATGCGTGATTTCGCTTGGTACTGGGACGCGCCCAGCAGGTCGTACCGTTTGGTGAGCGCTCGGCCAGATGTTGGCGAGAAAATTATTCGCCAATCGCGCGGGTTCTGGGTGCTGGCCTTCCAGCCCTGTACGATGAGGCTTCCGGCTGCGTTGCCGACTTCTGTTGCATCGGTCGCAGCGGCTGAGAGTAGCGTGGACTGGAAGATGCGCCTGGTGGCGCGTTGCGGGGAATACGCCGATGTAGATAACTTCCTGGGTGTAAGCGCGTCGCCGGCTGCCCTCAACGGGATTGTGTCGCCACCAAGTCCAGGCCAGGGGGTGGAGCTTTTCTTCGTCAATGCGGGCGTGGAGGGGCCGGCGGCGGCCAGTTTCGTCAGCCGGGGAGGCAGGCAAGTTTGGACAGCTCGCGTGGCTGTAGCAGGCCTGGCCGGCCAAGAGGTCGAGATTTCTTGGCCCGACCTGAGCGGAGTGCCTTCTTCCGTGCGCCCTATCCTCACCGACAAGACCTCCGGCAGGCGCGTCTACATGAGGACGGCTGCCGTTTACCGGTTTACGCCAGCAGAAGGCGAGAGCTTCAGAGAATTTGAAATCACAGCCGGCGCGAGCGCGACGCTCCAGATTGCCGCGCCGGCGGCACGGCCCGCCGGCGGAGGCATAGACGTGGTGTTCAGCCTCTCTGCACCGGCTGAGGTCTCTGGGGAAGTTCTCAACCTTAGCGGGCGGGTTGTGGCGCGGCTGCGCTCCGCCACCATGTCCGCGGGGCCGTGCTCCATGCGGTGGAACGGCCTGAACACGTCAGGGGCAAGGGCACCGGCCGGCCTTTATCTCATCCGGCTGCGGGCGCGCACGGCCGATGGCCAAGAAGTCAACGCCCTTACGCAGGGTCGGCTGGGGCATTGAAGATTGTCAGGGGCCGAGCAGGTTGGCAGCGCCGCCCTTCGCGGGCGGCGCTGTGCCTTGGCCGCGGGCGGGTAGGACTGTCCTTTGGCTCGTATTGGACGGTCACAGCGGGAACACGTAGCGGCGCAATGACGTATAACCAGCGATAAGCGATGGGACGGTTGTCTGGCTCACTTGGCTGCAGGCGATGGGCGCTTGCGGGACTAAGCCTATGGGCTGTGGCAGGCGTCGGCCAGGCTGTTCTTGCGGCACCGCGCCACCCGTGGCCGACAGTGGCCGTGCCAGGGGCCAGCCTGATGGCAATACCCTTCGGGCGCACGATGGTGGTTGCGCAGCCGGAGGCCCGTGCAGATCGCCTTCTCGTCAGGTTTCGGCCTGGTTATCTTGCGCGGTTCGGGCCGTCGAAGCACGCTGCCAAGACAGCCCTCAGCCAAAGCCTCGGCATGGAAGTAGACGCCTACTGGCCGCTCTTTGGGATGGTCTCGGTGCAGGTAGCACCAGAGCGTCTCTTCGACGTTATGGCTGACCTCCAGGCTCGCCCTGACGTCGCTGAGGTGGGTCTGGACGTCCTGGTCTACCCCGCTTACGTGCCGGATACCCCGGAGTATCGAAGACAATACCACCACCCGCTCATTGGCACCCCAATAGCGTGGGACATCAAAAGCCCCGATGCCTGGCGCAGCGCAGTGATTGGAGTTGTAGACACAGGCGTTTACCTGGAGCACCCCGACTTGGCCGGCAAGATATGGACCAACGCCGGTGAAATAGCGGGCAATGGGATAGATGACGATGGCAACGGATTCGTGGATGACGTATACGGATGGAACTTCGTCGGCAATAACAACGACCCTAGGCCACATCCCAACGGCGTTGACGAGAACCACGATGGCACCCCAGATGAGAATGCCTCCCATGGCACGCTGGTGGCGGGCTTGGCTGGCGCGGCTGTCTTCGATAACTGGGGCACGGCAGGCGTCTATCCCAACGCGCGCATAATGGCGATAAAGATTTTTCCCGAAGATGGCGGAACCGACTTGCAGACGGTCGTAAATGGCATAAATTATGCCATTAACAATGGCGCCGAAGTCATTAATCTGAGCGTTGGAGCGCCTTGGAGCACGATATTCAATGCGCCGATAGCCACTGCCCACGCCCGCGGTATCGTGGTTGTGGCGGCCGCCGGAAATTCCCGCCGTGCCCTCACCGATAGCTACTTGGAGTCTCCGGTGTGCAATGATGGAGCAGGCAATTACGTCATCGGCGCAGGGTACACGGACCAGTACGAAGCCAAAGGGTATTGGTCTAACTGGGACGCCTCTTCGGGCCGGCACTGGGTGGATATCTGCGCTCCCGGAGACAGAATCTACGGCCCGGCCTGTTACGACCCCGCTCACGGCTTCAACGACTACTTCTACACCAATACGGGCACATCTTTCGCAGCGCCCATGGTCTCGGGAGCGGCTGCCCTGGTCAAAGCCGCTTTCCCATCTTTCACTAACGACGAGATTGTCCAGCAGCTTCGCTCGACGGCTGACAATATAGACAGATTTCTGGGTGCGTATGCGGGCCAGATGGGCGGGCGGCTGTACTGCCCAAGGGCCGTCGGCCTGACGCTTCCGCCTCGACCCGTCACCAACGTCGCCGCTGTGGACACCCCTCGCGACCAAGGCGGAAGCATCACCGTGAGCTGGACAATCTCCTTCGACGATGGGTCGGGCAGCATGGCGGTAACGGGGTATCTGGTGTCGCGCCGGGCGGGCTCTGAGGGCGACTTCACGCAAGTAGCCGAGCTGCCTGCTGGCACGGACCATTACGTAGACAATACAACCCAGGACGGCGTCGAGTATTACTACAAAATAGGAGCAACGGACGGCAGCCTAACCGGCTACTGTGATCCCGTTGGGCCGGTGATTTCTCGAGATGACCTGCCGCCGCCGCCAGTGACGACTCTGGTGGCTCGAGACAGGCCGGGAGATTCGGGCGGCGCCATCGAGTTGTCGTGGGAGGGCTATTCGCCGCCTGCGGACTGTGCCGGCTATCGCGTCTATCGCGACACTTCCTTTTTCACCAGCATTGGCAGCCGCACGCCTATTGCGACCATCAGCGATCCGGCCGCCCGCAGTTACACTGATACGACAGCGGTAGATTTTACCGACTACTACTACGCCGTTGTGGCCTTCGACAACGCGGGGAACCAAGACCCGTCGGTGAGCGTCGCAGGGCCTGTGCGCAGTATACCTAATACGCCCATGACAATCCCAGCAGGGCTGCGGATGATGGGCGCTCCAGCAGTGCCTTACGACGGTGATCCGGTGACCTTCCTCGGCGCCGGAAACCCATTCAAGTACGCGGCCTGGGACGTAGCCGGGCAGCGCTACTACGTGTATACGCCAGGAGGCACACTTACCGACGTTACCAGGATGGCCTTAGGCAAGGGTTTCTGGCTACAGTTGCCCGCGGATACCCAGATAATCATCGGCGGCCAGACGGCAAGCTCCGGCAACCTAACCATTGTCCTGAGCGCCGGGTGGGTGCTCGTCGGAAATCCATACTTTGCTGACCTTGACGTCGGCCAGGCGCAGGTGGTAGTCGGGACAACTTACATGACCATCCGCGCGGCTGAGCAGAGCGGGTACGTCTCATCGTCAATTTACGTATGGGACCCAGATGCAAGGACGTACGTGATGAAGTCCGCACAGTGGACTGGTCAGGCAGTGGTGAGCCAGTGGGCCGGATTTTGGTTTCGGGCATACAAGCCCTGCACGCTGGTGCTGGTACGCCCAGCCGGAGCCGCCCAGGTGCCAGAAAGCACCGCCGGCGCCTCTCCCTCGGCCGTCGGCCAATTATCTCCGGCGGACGCACTGCCAAAGCTTGCCTGGCGGGTGCGGCTGCGAGCTGAGGGCAGTGGAGGGGGAGCCGACGTTGATAATTTCATCGCCGCCGCCTCAGAGCAAGTTTCGCCGGCGCCCGAGCCGCCACCTGCCCCGGGTGCGCCGCGGCTTTTCCTGCTGGAGGCTGGCCAGGAATGGGCGGCCCTGGCACGTCAACCGTCGGGGAAGATGTCCTGGACACTTGTGCTGCAGCCCGCTTCGGGCGATGAGCGGACGTGGCTGCAGGCTGACGAGCTTGCTGACGTGCCGAGGGAGTATGCTATAATTCTGCGCGACTTGGCCACCGGGCGTATTGGTGACCTTCGCCGTCAGCCTCGGCTTGAGGTCACGGGGAGCGAAGAGCGGCAATTTGAGTTAACGGTCACGAGGGAGGGCGGTGTTACCCTGGCGGTGACCGCAATGGCCGTGAAGGGGACGCCGGCAGGTCTGGAAGTGGCCTTTGCTCTGTCCACTCCGGCCTATTGTGATGTCGAGGTGTTGAACATCGCCGGGCGAACGGTACGGCGTCTACGAACGGGCCAACTGATGGCCAGCGGGCCGAACGCTGTAGTATGGGATGGGCGCAGCGATGCCGGTACCGCGGCGCCCCGCGGAATGTACCTGGTGAGAGTACGAGCTCGGGCCGAGGACGGCACGCAGGTCCAAGCAGTGCGGAGTGTACTCCTGCAGCGTTAGAGGCCAAGTGACGCCAGGAGGATGGTAGCCAATGAGAAGGGCCATGGCAGTCGCGGCAACAGCGGTAGTACTTCTGGCGTTCAGTCTGAGCTTGTCAGGCTGCGGGGGCGGCGGAGGCCCAGCGGAGCCACAGCCTCCGGCACCTCCGTCCGGTACGGCCGTCATCCAGGGCTACGTCGTCAACGCCGCTGCTCCTAGCAACCGCGTGCCGTATGCCGTCGTAACTCCCACGCCTCCAGGCACCGGCACTACTGCCGACAGCAGCGGCAGCTTCCGCATCACCGGCTTGCCCGCCGGCACCATCGTGCTGACCGTGGCCCCGGGACCCTCGGGTGCCTTCTGGCCAGCCCAGCTTGCGGTTGCCACTCAGAATGGCAAAACAACCTACGTCGTCGCCGCGCTCATCCCCCACGCTGTCTCGACCCCAACCCAGCTACAGCTAACACCCACCAGTGTCACTCTCGACCCTGGGGGTACGACGCGGTTTACCGCCGAGGTCTACGCGGGCTTGACCAAGCTGAACGTAGTGCCCACGTGGGTAATCGAGAACGCCGTCGGGGTCATCTCGCCGGAAGGCGACTTCGTGGCGACAGCGCAGGGCACGGGAGCCGTGGTGGCGTGGGCTGGTAGCCAGAGCGCGCGGGCCACGGTTGTGGTCACCGGGCCGAGGCCGCCAACTATCTGGAGCGTCTTCATTGACCCAGAGGAACTCTCCTATAGCGGCGGGGACGTCCGGTTCACGCTGCACGTGAGTGACGGCGACGGCATTGACTACGTGCGTGCGGAAATCTACAGGCCCGGCCAAGTAATTCCCGATACGCAAGACCTCACACGTGTTGCGGGCACTGACCGTGATGGGACCTGGACGGCGGTGCGTTCCCTCCCCCCTAATGACCTGCCCTACGACAGTCTGGGCAATCAGCCGGACGAAGTCTACGATGTACGATTCCGCGTCAAAGACCAGTCCGGCTTAACCGGTAACGACACGACCGTAACCGGCTTTTACGAGGTGCGGGTGCGCGGTGCTGAAGCGCCGCCACCTCCACCCCCACCTGGTTAGGAGAAGTGTGGGCGGCTGTGGGCCGGGGACGGGAATCTGGGCGCGGCGCTGCTTTGGGGGCGCCGCGCCCGTCGGCTTTCCCAGCCATGTGGCGTACAGGCTGGAGGCGGTGAGCTTTTGGCCCTTTCGCTCTACTGCCGACTGGCAGTGATGATGCTCCTCGAATATGCCGTGCTGGGTTCATGGAGCCCAGTACTGGCGGTGTACTTGCAAAAGGAGCTCGGCTTCTCTGGGGCCAAAACCGGCTCAATCTACAGCCTCTTGTGGCTCGGCTGCATTCTGTCGCCGTTTCTGGGAGGCCAGATTGCCGACCGATGGTTACCTACACAATGGTTTTTAGCTGTGCTCCATTTTCTGGGAGCGGCGTGTCTTTGGAAAGCCTCACAGGCCGTTAGTTTTGCCGATTTGTGGCTCTGGATGTTTCTCTTTGCTCTGATGTTTGCACCCACCCTGGCCCTCACGAATTCCCTTTCGTTCAAGCATCTGTCCGACACCCGTCGTCAGTTTGGGGCCGTTCGGGTTTTCGGCACTATTGGGTGGATTTGCGCTGGAATAGCACTTACCGCCTGGCGCCAAGGGGCGCTTGGAGTAAGGCCCTGGCCAAGCGGGGCCGATGCGCTTGTTCTTGGGGCCATCGCCGAGCTCGCCCTCGCAGCTTGGTGTCTCCTACTGCCGCATAGCCCGCCGGAACGCTCCAGCCCCACCCCGTGGGCCGTCTTGCGCGTATTGGGCATGCTCCGCGATAAGCACTTTCTGATATTTCTGGCGATTTCCTTCGTTATTTCGACGCAGTTTCATTTTTATTACGTCCTTGGGGGACCATATCTGACCGACCTGGGCGTGTCACCTGTCGAGCTGCCTCGCACGATGGCTCTGGCGCAGACGGCAGAAATTCTTGTGATGGCAATAGGGCTGAGAGCCGTGATCCCACGGCTGGGCTTCCGCTCAACCCTGCTCTGGGGGCTTTCGGCCTGGCCATTGCGGTATGCCATATGGGCAGTCGTTGCGTGGATGCATTGGCCGGCATGGGTAGCGGTGGCATCGCTGGTTTTGCACGGGTTCTGTACAGTTTTTTGGTTTGTGGCCGGCCAGGTCTACGTGGATTGCGTTGCGCCGGCCGACGTCCGCCATTCTGCACAGGCCTTACTTACCCTTGTGACGATGGGAATAGGCTACTACATCGGCACGCACCTGGCCGGAGCCGTCCAGGATTCTTTCGCCCATCCCAAGCTGGACGCGCTTGGCCGATTGGTTCTGAACGCGGCAGGTCGCCCAGAGCAGGTCACCGACTGGGGCAAGGTTTTCCTCGTGCCAGTTGTCGTGGGCTTCATCTGCGCAGCGGCTCACAGCCTTCTCTTCAGGGAAGCAGGAGCGGAAAAGCTGCGCGAGGGAAAAGCCGCCGCACCGTCGGCCGGATAGGAGCTGTAAGTCCCGCTAGGACATCCCTGCTTGTGTGCCCGTGGCGCCACTGGTCCTACTGGGAACTGACAAGTACATCCCGCAGGCGGAGGGCAGGGCTAATCCTTCCGGGGTCGGCGCGGTAGTCGCTCGAAACGGCGTCCACGCTATGTAGCAGGTCGAAAATATTTCCCGCGATGATGGCTCCTTTGACAGCCTTGCGTACCTCGCCCTTCTCAATGATGAAGCCGCCATCTACAGTGCTGGACACTTGTCCGGTTACGCGATTGGCATCAGGAGCTCCGGCCACAATGAGCAGGCCGTGATCTATCTCGGCAATCAGCTCAGCCTTGCTCTTTGAACCCGGCTGCACTTGTAGGTTGCTCAGACCTATCCCAACGTAGGCACCATAACGCGTCGCGTGACCGGTCAGTTCCACACCTGCCTTGAAGGCTGTGTAAGAGTTGTGCAGGTATGTCGTGAGAACACCATGGTCCAGGAGGGGGCGGCGGCATTTCGGCATTCCCTCACCATCCCAGGAGGCCGAGGCTAGCCCCGCTGGCACGAAGGGATCCTCGACAACGGTGATGACTGGGCTAGCAACCTGCTCACCCTCCTTGCCGACCATGAAGGAGCGCCGCCGTTGTACGGCCTCCGCCTCGGCCGCCATGAGCACCCCGTAGAGCCATGCTCCGGCCGTCTCGAAATCGAGAATCACGTCGCGCCGCCCAGTAGGAACCGGCTCATCCTCCACTAGACGAATGGCCGTCTCGACCGTCTCCTCGACGAGGCCCTCGCCGCGCCGGATATCGGCCAGGCGAACCGCCCCCCAACCATCGCCAAAGGACGCCGCTCGATCGTCGCGCCAGACCGACGCACCAACATGCCAAGAAACATAAGTGCCGCGCCGCGCTACCGCAACGCCTGTCGAGCTGGCTATTGCTGAAACTCCTGCGCTGGCGCCAGCCGCCCCGGCCATGTAGATGTCAGTAGTCACCGAACGGCCGCGCTGAATGTCTTCCAGGCACCATTCCACTAGCGTTTGGCTGGACAGGCCGGCCACGGCGTCGTCCCAAGACAGTGGAAAAGGCTCAAGAGGCCGTGGCTCTGGCAAATGACGGAAATCTGGGTCGGGGCTTGCAGCTTTGGCCATTTCCGCAGCCTCTCGGCCAACCTTGCGCACGGTTTCAATGTCCAATCCGGAGGCGGAGGCTGTGCCCATGCCGCCGGCCACGAAGGCTCGGACGCCTAGCCCTTCTTGCTGCCCGCTAGCGCATTCGCGAAGGGTGTTGCGCTCAAACTCCACCGACCGGCCCTCGCCACAGTACACTGCGGCGTCAGCCCATTCAGCCCCAGCAGCCTTAGCGGCTTCCACGGCGGCAAGGGCCAGGTCGAGAGCTTTCTGTTCATCCATCATATTCAGCTCTCCTCCCCTATCCGCGAGCCGCCGACGGTCATTTCGCGGACAAGCATGTGAGGTCCGCCCAAGCTCACGCGCACGCCCTGGCCATGCTTCCCGCAAGTGCCGCGATCGGCCAGGCCAAAGTCCCGCGAAAGTCCCAGGACGCCTTGCAGGGTTTCCAGAGTGTAGCCGCTGAGCGTGCAGTTGCGGATTTGGCGGCCGCGGCGGCCGTTGACGATTTCGAAGCCGGTTTCGGCGAAGAAAGTGAAATGGCCACGGGTTGTGTCCACATAGCCCCCCCGGTCGCCGGAGACCAGCACCCCCCTGTCAACGGAAGCGATGAGGTCCTCAAGGTCGGCGTCGCCTGGCTCCATGAAAGTGTTGGACATCCGCGGCATAGGGCGGTCGCGGTAGCTGCCGGCCCTGGCGGCCCCATTTGGAGGCACACCGAAATGGGCAGCCATCTCCAGGTCGTAGAGGTACTCTGCGAGCACGCCTTCTTGCACGAGCACGTGTCGTCGCGCGGGCAGGCCCTCGTCGTCGTATTCGAAGGAACCGTTGTGCCAGTCCCAAGTTGGGTCGTCTACGATGGTCACGCATGGGGCAGCGACCCGTTCACCTTCTTTGCCGGCCACGATTGAGGCGCCCGCCCAGACGTGGTCAGCCTCGCAGTTATGCCCGAAAGCTTCGTGGACGATTAGGCCGGTGATTTCCGGGTCCACGATGACAGGCATTGGGCCTGCCGGCGGCTCCACAGCCGAAAGCAAGTGCACCGCGCGCTGGGCCACGGCCCCCGCTACCTTTTCAGGATCGAGGTCGGCCACCAGCTCCCAACCACACGGGGAAGCATACCCTGTGAAGGCCGATTGTCGCGTGGTCTCGTCCGCCGCTACGGCTGTGGCGTAAAGCGAGCAGGTACAGCCCTCCCAGCGCACGTAAGTGCCGAAGGTATTCACGAGCTCGACGACGCCGCCTCCATCGGCATAGTTGACGATGGTGTTGACGATGGCCGCATGGTGTTTGCGCAAGCGCTCTTCGAAGGCGGCGACGGTAGCTACGCGCTGGCTCAAAGGAATCGAATCGGGAGGCAAGCGGACGGGCGCCGAGCTGACAGCATCAACCGGCTCTGCCTCTGCGACGCGGCCTTTTTCGGCAACGTGCGGGCCTGCCGCCTTGGCCATAGCCAAAGCCTCGTCCAAGGCGGCGCGAAGGCCTGCAGGGTCATCGGCGTCGGTCTGCGAAAACCCCCAGGCACCGTCCACCAGCACGCGCAGGCCTGCTCCGCGATTGGAATAGGTCGAACAGCGGTGTATGCGGCCGTCCTCGGCTGTTATGGAAGCTCCGTGCCACGTACCAGCGCGCACGTCCGCGAATTGAGCGCCCGCTCTCTTCGCTCGGCTCATAAGTTCTTCGAGTAGCTCGCGCATCTGGTGACTCCCCTGCAGTTGAGGCGCCAAGCTCTTCGCCGCGACGGGCAGGGAACCTGCCGGCCTTAGTCGGACGGACCTTGAGGGCTGGCTCTGCCGGCGGCCATGCCGAAAAGTGCGGCCAGGACTCGTCGGGCAATGGGAGCGGCCACCGCGCCTCCGTGTCCTCCGCTGTCCACGAAAACAACCACCGCGTAGCGTGGCTTTTCGTAGGGCGCGAAACAAGCATACCAGGCATGAGTGGGGCGACCAGGCCGGTGCTCTGCCGAGCCAGTTTTGCCAGCCACGGACACGCCAAGGCCTTGCATAACCCGTGAAGTCCCGCGCTCGGAGACCACCGACAACCGCATGGCCCGCCGAACCCTCTCCAAGGTGGCAGGGGAAGCTGGGATCGCACGGACCAGACGCGGCTTGGCAATCCGGGGCGGAAGGCCCGTCCAGGCCGGCCAAAGCGTTTTCCGCACGATCTGTGGCTGATAGAGCTTCCCGCCGTTGGCAATAGCAGCCGTAGCCATGGCAATCTGAAGCGGCGTAGCCGACAGATACCCCTGCCCGATGACCATGTTCAGGGTATCGCCCAACCGCCAGTTTTCATGGAGGACCACGCGGCGCCAGGCGGGATCTGGCACAAGGCCCTCGACCTCGCCCGGCAAGGCGATGTCGGTGGGTTTGCCTAGTCCGAATTGTCGCGCCCAGAAGGCGAGGCTGTCCGAAGTAAGCCCCAGATAACGCACGAGGTTGTAGAAGTACACATCGCACGACTCCGCTACGCCGCGCCAGAAGTCCACCGTGCCGTGGCCACCACTACGCCAGCAGCGGTAGACGGTGTGGCGCCAGCCAACAGTTATCCTTCCTGTGCACTGGAAGCTTGTGCTTGGCGTCAGCCTCAGGCTCTCGAAAGCCGCCACCGAGGAAATCATCTTGAAGGTGGAGCCTGGCGGATACGCGCCACTTATGGCACGGTTGAGCAAGGGAGTGCGTGGGTCGTTGGCCACACGCTCCCATTCGGCGGGGCTGAGGCCCGTCACCCAGACGTTGGGATCGAAGCTCGGTTTGCTGCAGAGCACCAGTACTTCGCCGGTATTTACATCCACGGCAACCACCGCCCCACCAAGACCCGGACCTTCTTTTATCGTTTCTTCCAAGGCCTCTTCGGCCACTTTTTGAGCGGCGATGTCTAGGGTGAGGTACAGCGAGGCACCTGGGGCTGGGTCGCGGCTCGCTATGACCCGCACTGGTTCGCCTTTGACATCAACATCCAAAACCGTCCGGCCCGGAAGGCCCACCAGTAGGGGCATCGGCTGGGGCCCAGTCCAGTCCAGTTCGTACGTGCGCTCCACCCCTGCATGGCCCGTTATACTCCGAGGGCCGTACAGACGATCAGCGACGAGGGCTACAACGTCGTCCTGGGGCGGACTGACCTGCGGCACCGATATGTTGCGATACTGCTCATATTGCTTCTCACTTATCACCCGCGCATAGCCCAGTACGTGGGCAGCGAGACGGCCATAAGGGTAATATCGCTTGGTCTCCTCCAACACCACTATCCCAGGCAAATCGAGCCGATTTTCCTCAATGCGGGCCACGGTCGAGAAATCCAGTGTGCTAGCTACCTTGGGTATCGGGACGGGCTGGGCGACGGAGGAGGCGAGAGCGATGTGGATGGCGCGCCGGAGGCGAGATGCGTCACCGCCAAGCAAACTCGCCAAACGTAATATACACTGGTCGGCGGCCTTTTCGTCCTTAGGGAAGGCGGCTGGGTCAATGCCTAGGCGCCAGGTGCGCCTGTTCTCCGCCAGGACATGCCCGTCGCGGTCAAAGATGCCCCCCCGTGGAGCTTCCACACGAATCGTCTGAGTGCGATTGGCCGCCGCCTGGCGAAGAAACTGTCCGGCCCTGGCAAGCTGAAGCTGCCCCAGACGCCCCACGAAAAGAGCCAGCACACACCCATATATGACCTGCAGGAATATCAACCGCCGGCGGATACTACTCATTTGTCTCAGCAGGCTTTTCCGAGGGCGGCTCGGCGCCTGAGGATGTCGGCGTAGGTGTCTGAGGAGCTTCCTCAGTACGGCCGCCCGAGGGTTGGGCTGTACTAGGACGGGAAGCTCCTACCTCGCCACGGCCCGTGGAAGAGCCGCCGTGGAGAGTGCACGTGCGAGACGGACCTCGCCCAGGCGGGAAATGAGCCTCAACCGTGTGCGGGCAATGAGGCGTGGCCAGCTCGCCGCTGTCGGCGCAGATAGTTACCGCGCGGCTACCTTCTTGCGGCTCGGCTTCGTTGCTGCGGAGCTCCACTGCCGCGCCCGAAGGCTTGCGGTGCTTCGTGCAGCGCCCCGGCATCTCCTCATCCGCGCCGAGCACCTTCTCGTATGTGGACGGGCAATAAGGCCCCGCCAGCATGCCGGTCTCCGCGCAGATGGTAACAGTCTTGCCCTTGTCCGTAGGTCCCAGGCTTGCAACCCTGCCCTCGACGCCCGGCCCGCTACTGAACTTGCCATGGATCGGCCAGATAGACATGGCCCGGCTCATGAAAGCAGCCCACAAGGGGGCACAATAGGTGCCACCGTATGCATTGCCACCCAAGGGCGAGTGGTCATCGTTGCCTATCCAGATGCTCGCTACCAGGTCTGGTGTAAAGCCGATGAACCAGATGTCACGGCCGTCCTGCGCAGTTCCGGTCTTTCCAGCGCATGGCCAGCGGATGCGGGCCTCGCGGCCCGTGCCGCTGGTGATGACGCCCTGCATAAGCCGCACCATAGTGTTGGCGGTCGGCTCGGCGATGACACGCTCAAAATGGGACTGCTCTTCAACGAGGAGGTTGCCGTCGGCGTCGGTAATCCGGCGAACGAACCGTGGCGTCGGCCGCAGCCCGCCCGTCGGGAAGCAGGCGTACCCTACGGCCATCTCCAGCGGGGATACTTCGGACGTGCCCAGAGCCAGGGAGGGCACTGCTCGCAAACGCGTCACAGGTATGCCCATCATCGAGGCGGCGTAGCGCGCCACCTTGTCGGCGCCTATGTCCATAAGCAGTCGCACTGAGACGCGGTTGATAGAATGGGCCAAGGCCGCGGCCAGCGTGTAGGAACCGTGACCGCCCTTGGGGGACCAGTACTTGCCAGGCCCCACACGGATACTGATAGGGGCTGCGCTCACCACGCTATACGGCCCGTAGCCTGACTCCAGGGCCGCCGTCCATACGTAGGGCTTTATGGCTGAGCCTGGCTGGCGGCCGTAGTAGGGTGGCCCAGGGTGTGCGCGGTTGAACTGGACTTTCTCGTAGGCCCCAACGCCGCCAACCATAGCCACCACATCGCCCGACTGGGTAGACAAGCACACCAAGGCCCCCTGGCCTCGCAAGTCTTTTTTCAGCACGCCCCGCGCCCGCAGGCGCTCCACGCCCTTAGTCATAACCTCCTCGGCGATGCGCTGCAAACGCATGTCCAGGGTGGTGTAGATACGCAGGCCGCCGCTGTAGATGGTCTCAACCCCGTAGGCATCGCAGAGCATGCGCACAACCATATGGGTGAAGTGAGGCGCGCGGAAGCTTGCGTAACCCTGTTCACGCGGCTCCTCGGTGACACCAAGAGGCTGCTTGGCAGCTTGGGCTGCCTGGTTCGCGGAAATATAGCCCACTTCCGCCATCGCCTCGAGCACCATATTGCGTCGCGCCAGCGCCCGCTCCGGATAGTTGAAGGGCGAGTAGCCCGCCGGCCACCGTGGAAGCCCTGCCAGGAGCGCACATTCTGCCAGAGTGAGGTCCTTCGGCTCCTTACCGAAATACAGCTTGGCGGCGGCCTTCACTCCATAAGCGCCGTGGCCGTAGCAGACCTCGTTGAGGTACATCTCCAAAATTTCTTCCTTCGTGAAGCAGCGCTCCACCTGCACGGCCAGGGCCAGCTCTTTCACTTTCCGTATGAGAGTCCGCTCGCGAGATAGCCAAATGGCGCGGACAAGCTGCTGGGTGATGGTGCTGCCACCTTGGCGCACTCGTCCTGCCCGCAGGTTGGCAAAGGCGGCGCGGATTATCCCCTTCGGGTCCACGCCGCGGTGCTTGAAAAAGGGCCTGTCCTCCACCGCGATGGTCGCGTGAATCAGGTCCACGGGAATTTGGTCGAGAGAGCACCACTCGCGGTTCTCACGGTAAAGTTTGGCCAGGAGAGTGTGCTGCTCGCTGCCATCTTGCTGAATCTCTGTGGAGTAGATTTCTGTGACCAGCCTGGGCTGGTAGGTGCTGAGCTTCTCCACGCTGGGCAAGGAGGACCGCAGCTCCGAGAGGGCACCGGCGACAAAGCCCCCTACCGTCGCGGCACACAACACAATAAAGGCGTTGAGACCCCAGATGGCGCGGCGCACCCAGACCACCCAAGGCGCGCTCGACCGTCCTGGTAAGTACCTGCTAGGATAGTGCCTCACTGCCACCACATCCGGGCTGAGTTACTGCGCAAGCCTTGGCCACCGTTCCAAAATCCCAGCGCCCCGGCGGCGTGACATCACTCACGCCTACCGACGCGAAATGCTGCCTTCGCTCGAGGTTAGATTATACCCTTGTGGGCCAGGCTTGCCCATGCCCACCAAGGGCGCTTGCGAAACCGTCCGCAATGAAATAAGACCCGTGCTCCCAAGCCCCAGAAGGGCTGGACGCATAGCCGGCGAATCTGAGGGCGGGAGACGCGAGCCAAGACCTCTGAGACGACGTAGGGCCAGTCAGCATGCACAGGCCGACGGACCTTCTGCAGGCTCTGGGTTTCGAGGGATGGCCGGTGCCGGCGTTGCTCCTGGACGCTGAAAGTGCAACGGTCCTCGCCGCCACCCGCGCAAGCCTGGATTTGTTTGCCCTACCAGAGCAGTCCCTTGTCGGGCGGTCCCTTGCAGACTTATTGGGGATGGCAACCGCGGCCTCACTTACTGCAGGCAATGCCCCTTCAAGCATACGAGCCGTTCGTCCTGACGGCCGCCCTCTCTACCTCTTCGCGCGCTGTCTGCCACCGGCGGCCAACGGGACGCTCGTGGTATTTTTCGAAGACGTCACTGAATTATGGCTCGGTCGAGCCATAGCCCAGGCAATGGCAGGGGTCGTGAGTGCGCGCGCGGAAGCGGTTGACGTTGATGTCTACGCCCAGCGATGCGTGGAGGCCCTGGTGGTCGCAGGGCTGGCGACGAAAGCCGCCATCTGCCAATGGATAGAATCACAGCAGTCCATGGCAGTGCACGGCTCTTTGGGCTGGTCAGCCGATGAACTGGCAGTTCTCGCTGCGACGCCACCGCAAATTCCCCCGCTTTCTACTGATGTGCAAGCCTGGTCATCCACTGTCGCTGCGGCGACATGCATTGCTACCGATGACGGGCCAGCGCAGATAGGGTTTGTCCCCCTCACAGATGAGGGCAAGCTCGCTGGCGTGCTCGCCCTTCAGCCATTCTCCCAATGGATGGCTGCCCCAGGGCACGAGTTCCTGGAGCGGGCCATAGAAGAGGGTTTGACGGAAGCTCTTCTGCGCCTAGCTGCGCGCGCCGAGCCGGCGGGGCACCTTTTCAGCGATGCCGCCGCGGCCGCTGAAGCCCTGGACGTCCTCGTACACACCGCAACGACAGTAGACTCCAATATCCCTTCACGTGAGCGCCTCGAGCGCCTCCTTGAGGCTCTGCAGGTTCTTGTGCCCTTCGACCAAATAGCCGTGCTGAGCAAATCGCCGGAGCCCGATGGTCACGTCGTGCTATTTAGTTACCCCCCTAGCGAGGACGCACTACCGGAGGGCGCCAGTATCCTTTCTTCCGAAGAACCGTTCCTCAGCGCTGCGATGAGCGGCCAGATAATAAGCGACCGGCTGCGCCCAGGAGCAAGGAGTGAAGTCAGCCGGACGCTGCAGCAGGCAGGAATTGGACCGTGGGCGGTCATTCCGCTCGCGGGCAAACTGGGGCCTGCGTGCGTCCTGCTCGTAACGCGGCGCGGCGAGGGACCAGACTTCGCACCTGACGAGCTTCGTTTGCTGCACGCGGCGGCGGGGCTGGCATCCTACGCTCTGGCGGAGAAACAGTCGGCAGTTAGTCGCAGTTGCCAGGAGGCACGGGCTGCTCGAGGCCACCAGACCGCGCTGGCGCACGCGCGATTAGAAACTGCTCAAATGGCTGCCCGCTTCTTCGTGTCTCACCTGGAGGCTCTCCAGACTGCCCTTCAGGAAGCCCTTCAAGCATCACGCGGCACCCGCGCTGAGGATGCAGTCGTGCGGGCGACAGCGGTGCTCCAGCGCTGCCTCCACGAGACTGGACGGGTTGTCGCGTGCTGGGATAGGTCACCGGATGACGACTTGGAGCCCGTCAGCCTCGCCGAAGTCGTCAGCCGGGCTGTCCAGGCCGTAGCAAGCGAGCGGGAGGCTGAGGTTGCCAGTGCTTTCGCGGCGTATCACATTGTGACAGAGAGCACAACGGAAGGCCGGATTCTGGGCAGGCGCGATCGCCTAAGAGACGCCGCGCGCGCCCTTTTGGAAAATGCCTTTCAGGCAATGCCGCACGGCGGACGGCTCACCGTCAGAGTTGACCGATGTGGTTCCTGGATACGATTGTTAGTCGCCGACACGGGCGCCGGCATAGCACCAGCGCTTTGGGATAGCCTCTACGAGCCGTTTTTCACTACCTTCGGCATGCGCCACGCCGGTCTAGGGCTCACGTTGGTAGACGCCGTAGTGGCGAAGCACAAGGGAATCGTGTTGGTCTGCAGCGACGTCCAGGAGGGCACGACTTTTGCTGTGTACCTCCCGGCGGCGCCTGAAGGATCGTGACTACTTTCGGCGGAGAGCGCCTTTAGAATACACGGAGCTGCCCGACGTGCGCGCGCACGCGCGACAAGCCATCGTGCTTGTTTGGGTAGCTGTCGCCTCATGGGCGGCAGCGACTGCTGCCGATTTGAGCAAGACCATCACAACCGCCGTAACCCTACCCGCCGGCTCTCACCGCCTCGTGGGCAATCTCAGCATCGCCAGCTCAGGAACGCTAACGCTGCAAGCAGGTGCGAGTCTGCAGTCTACCGGCAACTACGGCATCACCGTTTATGGCCTATTGCTGGCCAACGCCACTTCTACGGCTGGTTGCTATATCGGTGCCGCCACAAAAGGCTTCTGGCGCACTGTGTTCGCGCGAGCAGCTGGAAGGTGGCGTGATTTCCGTTTCGCTAGCTAAGCGCCGAAGATCGGCGGGTCCCTACATCGTCGTGATTAGGGCCGCTGCGCCAACTGGCGAAGCTTCCCAGCACGCCGTCCAGGTCTGCGTCCGGCCCAGGTAGAATTGGCCCGAAAAGAACTCTCGCATGCCTTGGCACTACAGACGTCGGGCCGGTTCGACCGGCAGGACGGACTACTGTGCTGAGCAAAGGAGCGTTGCGAATGCTGTCATCCGAGCGGCTGATTGAGCTCGCACGAGCTGAACTCGTGCAACTAGAGCAAGAAGGACGCCACGTCGCGGATCTCAAGCAGCAGTTGGCCCGCATAGAAGTGTTGCCTCCGCCCCACGCATCCGAAGCCCTCAGTGCTTTCTTTGAAGCCGCCGCGAGCTTGCCCACCCGAGAGGACTGGCAATATGAAGAGCCGTCAGACCTAGATGAGATACGCAGGCAGCGGCCCAGCGGCCCCCGGCGGTTGCGAATACCCACCACAGAAGTTCTTGGGGAGCGCATCCTTGGCGCCTGGCTCGGTCGCTGTGCCGGTTGCATGCTCGGCAAGCCGGTAGAAGGCCAAACCGGCGGCAACATTGAAGCGCTCCTCCGCGCCGCCGGTGCCTGGGAGCTGGACGATTATTTCCCGCCCATCCCCTCCCCACCGGAAAACCTTGCCTATCCACCCCCCGACAGCGCACTGCTGCGAGGCAATGTGACCCGCGCCGTCCGCGACGACGATACCGACTACACGATCCTGGGGCTGCACATTCTTGAAGAAAAGGGGTGGGACTTTGCTCCGCGGGACGTAGCTGAGCAGTGGCTCTCCCACTTTCCGTACTACTGCGTTTACACTGCAGAACGCGAGGCCTATCGAAACTTCGTCATGGACATTTGGCCGCCTGCATCGGCTGCGCATATAAACCCCTTTCGCGAGTGGATAGGAGCGCAAATTAGGGCCGACGCCTGGGGATACGCTGCGCCGGGTTGGCCTGAAAAGGCAGCCGAATTCGCCTGGCGCGACGCCTGTATCAGTCACACGAAGAACGGCATCTATGGCGAGATGTTTTTCGCCGCCTTGGTTGCGGCTGCTCTCGCGACGAATGACCTACAGGAAGCCATAGCTGCGGCCGCGGCGGAGATCCCCGCACGCTGCCGGCTGCGTGAATGCATTGACGATTGCCTGACGTGGTGCGCCGAAGACGACCATTGGCAGACTACTTGGGAGCGCGTAAACGCCAAATACGGCCATTACCACCCCGTACACACGGTTAATAACGCCGCCCTCGTGCTCATGGGGCTGCTCCACAGCGGCGGTGATTTCACGCGGGCCATCTGTATTGCGGTCATGGGCGGCTGGGACACTGACTGCAACGGTGCCACGGCAGGTTCCGTAATGGGCGCCTTGCTGGGCGCTGGAAGCATCCCGTCCCGCTGGGTTGAGCCTTTGAATGATACCTTGGAAAGCAGCCTCCAGGGGATGAACGTAAACCGCATCTCTGAGTTGGCAAGCCGCACGCTGGCCGTTGCCCTGCGGATACTTCGCTAGGCCGCAGCCTTTCGGTGCGCCTGAGCCTCCGGCCTCATGTGGATTCGCCGCTGCTGCTCTCCTTGCTAGTATCCCGATGAGTAGAGACCGTGTCCGCCTTGACGGTCCTTTGGTAGAATGGCGCCGCCAGGCAGGCTGCCCGACCTCCCGCCCGGTCGGGCCAGGAGAACCCGCGACCACAGGGCAAGGAGGTATCGTAGGTGACACGCAGGGAACTTAATCTCGCTATCTTCGAGGGCACCGCCGACAAGGTCCTCTGGCAGCCTCGCTTGGAAACCTGGATTTTCCACCACATGGCTAAGGGCACCCTCCCCGAGCGCTACCGAGACCTCGACTACCTGGGCATCTACGACGCGCTGCGCTGCTCGGTTCGCTATGCAGCGTCAGCAGGAATAGAGGTCTACGAAGACCCGCCCGACATCGTCCGCACCGAGGAACAACAGGGTAATTACCACATCGTCACCATCACCACCCCCAGCGGCACCCTTCGGACCGTCGAGCAAGACGTGTGGGAGAATGGAGAGCTGCGCAACCGGCGCATCCACGAATACCCGGTCAAGACCCCGCAGCAGTTGCGAGTGGTCATTGACATCATCGAGCGCCAGCAGTATCGCGCGAATTTGGCAGCGTTCCGGGAGGCTGCCGACCGTGTGGGCCATCGCGCCGAGCCGACCGTCTTTCTGTCGAGCGATGGGTTCACGGAGCTAATCAAGAACTGGTGTGGCCTCGTGGACGCCCATTACCTGCTCCATGACTACCCGACAGCGGTGGAAGAGTACCTCGAGGCCTGTGCCCGGCGAGATGACAGGCTGATAGATGCCGCTCTTCAGCTCCCTTGCCGCATCTTCAACTTGGGGGATCATACGACTAACGAGTTCACGCCGCCGCCTATTCTTAAGAAGTACTGTCTGCCACGATGGCAAAGGATAAGCGAACGGCTCCATGCTCACGGCAGGTTCGTGCACAGCCACTGGGATGGTAACTCGCGCCTGCTGCTGCCGTATCTGCAAGAGTCAGGGCTGGACGGCGTCGAAGCCCTGCCGCCTGCGCCAATGGGCGATATGACCCTTGAGGAAATCAAAGCGGCCGTCGGCGAGCGGATAGTATGCCTCGATCTTTTGCCAGCCATTCACTTCCTGCCCCATTACTCCATGCGGGAATGCCTGGACTTTGCTAGGCGCGTGATTGACATGTTCGCGCCCCGGCTCATCCTCGGCATCTCCGACGAGATTTCCCAGGTGGGCCAAATCGAGAAGGTGGAGGCCATAACGGAGCTGGTGGACGAAATCTGTGGGCTGGCCGATTGAGCGTCAGGAGCCAGTACTGGGAGGAGCACGGCGAAAGCTCACACCAAAAAGCTCCTTCCCCATGCACGAGGCCACACAGGCAATTGTCACTCCCTCGCAGGCGGGTTACACACAAAAGGCTTAAGGTAGCTACGTCCTGCCAGGGGATTGGGCTCACACCCATCTATAGCCGACGCCGCGGACCGTTATGAGGTGCTTGGGTTTGCGCGGAATGTCTTCCAGCTTACGCCGCAAGTTCGAGATGTGAACTTCAACGACGTGAGGGTCGTTAGCCGCCCTGCCCCAGACGACCTGCTCCAGCTCTTCCCGCTTCACCAAACGCCCGCGGGCTTCAACCAGTGCCTGTAGAATGCGCATCTCCGTGCGCGTAAGGTCAACCGGCCGCCCGCCCTTCGTCACGGTCATACCTGCCACGTCAACTTCAATATCGCCGGTTCGGTAGATTGGGCCGGCCTCTCCTCGCTGCGGTTCGGACACCCGCCTCAAGACCGCCTTCACGCGCGCCACGAGCTCGCGGACGCTGAAGGGCTTGCAAACATAGTCGTCGGCCCCCACCTCCAGCCCCACAACGCGGTCGGTCTCATCGGCCCGCGCCGTCAACATTATGATAGGCACGTCGCTCTGCCGCCGTATATGCCTACAGACCTCCACCCCGTCCATATCGGGTAAGGCCAGGTCTAGAAGCACCAGATCCGTCCTCCCCGAAGCCAGTTCGCGCAGGCCCTCGGCGGCGTTGGCTGCCAAGACCACTCGGAAGCCGCTATTCGCCAGCGCCTTCCCAACTGCCTCCGCAAGCACCCAGTCGTCGTCAATGATCAGGATGTTTTTGCCGTTGGGCAAGGTCAGAGTCCCTCATCTGCGCCTGAACGTCTTCTTCTGCAGAAATTTCCGGATACCTGTACGGGAACCGCACCCAAAAGGTGCTTCCTTTTCCCACCTCGCTATCCAGGGTGAGGTCGCCGCCTAGCAGTCGGGCGACCCTGCGTGCGATGGCCAGGCCTAGCCCTGCTCCGGCGCGCGATTGGGCACCGTCGCTCTTCCCGCGATAGAACTCGCGAAAGATGGCTTCGCGTTCGGACTCTGGTATGCCGGGTCCGTTGTCTGTAACCGAAATGGCAACATCTGCGCCGTCAAGTGTGGCGCGCACAGCGACCTTGGCGGGCGGCGGCGAGAACTTGATGGCGTTATCTATGAGGTTGGTGAGGATTTGCGATAGCCGCGTCGGGTCGCTCACCACATTAGTGACCTCAGGCGCCACATCCACATCCACGCTAGCGCCGGCTTCTTCGATACGCTGGCCGAGGCGGTCGAGGACTTCCTCAATCAGCTCCCGCAGGTCTAGGAGGGTCGGGCGCACCTGCACCTCGCCCGCCCGCAGGCGCGACAGGTCCAGCAAATCCTCCACTAGCGTCTGCAAATACTCGCAGGCTGTGGCAACGCGCTGGAGGAAGAGGCGCTGCTCATCATTGAGCGGCCCAGCTCCTTCGTCTAGTAGCAGTTCCGTATACGCGCGGATGGATGACAGCGGCGTGCGCAGCTCATGCGACACGGACCGCTCCATAGCCTCTCGCAAGGCATCCATGCGCGCCCGGTCAATAGCCACGGCTGCCAGGCTGGCGAGCATGCGCAAGAGGCGCATCTCTCGCGGCGCCACGGGCCGTCCTGTGTCTGGATTACTTCCCTCCAACAATCCAACCAAGGCTGCATGGGTTCGGAGTGGAATCAGCGCTGTCTCGTAAGACTTTCCGGCCTCCTCCACAACGCTCACCAGATACGGCGCCTCAGAGAGAGCGGCATCAGCCCGGACTGAAGCCGTCCGCTGCAGCGGGATGGTGTCCTCCAACTGCGCCACCACGTCGGGGGCACGGCCCACAGTCGCCCCTCGTAGCACGCCTGCTTCGTGGTCAGCCAAATAAATCCGAATTTCCTCCACGTTCACAGTCCGCAGGCCTGCGTCCGTAAGGGTCCACAACACGCGATTGAGATCGGTCAGCTCCGCCGCAGCGGAAGCTGCCCAGAGCAGCGATCTTACCCGCGCCTCCACCTCCATGGCCTCTTCCGCTGCTGCCTTCATCCGAGAAACCCGGGATGCCTCTTCCTCGTAGGCCCGTGCATGGTGGATAGCAACGCCAACGCGCCGTGCGACGAGTTCGAGAGCTCGCTTGGCCAAATCATCCAGCACCCTAACCTCATCCCAGCCCACCACCAGAACGCCGGTCGCCTCGCCATCGGTCGAAAACCGGGCCGCAGCCAAGGTTGTGTCCGCACCGTTAATAGTGACCAGGCGGACGATTAAAGCCGTCTGCTCAAGAGCCTCGCTGGCCACGGGGAAGACCTCGGCGGGTATGGGCGCCTTCCTCTCAGACCGCTTCTCGGCCTCAGCGTTAGCTGCTACTTCCAGGCCTTCGTGGCCAGGCTGAACAAGATACACTACTGCCCAATCTGCCTCAAAGATCCGAACGGCTTCTCGTGCTACCAAACCAACCAGCTTGTCCAGCTCCGGCGTCACAGCCACTTCATTACTGAACTCTGCAAACTGCTCAAACCAACGCTTCTCTCCCTCCGTCAGACGGCGCTCCACCAGCAGACTCAGCGCCATGGACAGATACAGGGCAAATTGCTCCAACGGCGCCGCCTCCACGATCTGCCGCTGCGGTTCGGTGCTGGCGACCACAAACATGCCCAGGACCCGGCCTGCAAGCATCAGCGGCATGAAGACGCAGCTCCTCCACCCTTCTGCGACCAGGGAAGCAACCAAGGCAGGGTCGTCACCGCGGCCGGCGTAACTCGCTAGGTCGGGCACAATCAGAGGAGTTGACTCCTCCGGCTTGTTGGTCCTGGCCAGCCGTGCCACCACGGAACTGACAAGGCTTCGTCCTAGAGACTCGGAGAATCCGCGCCAGGCCGCGGCAGGTCGTTGCCCCCCGAGCGCAACCAGGCCTACGCCCATCCCGGAGAAGGCCTGCGCCGCCACCTGCACTAAGCTCTCCACCGCTGCGTCAAGCTGGCAACGAGTGTCTTGGATGGCGGCCTCAACGGCTCTGCGCAGCGCCGGAAGGGCATTCTCGCCAGGAGCTTTGGCCGGTTCAGGGGCTGGCTGTTCGAGGACCAGGAGCACCCTGGGAGATGCACCCTGCACGTCCCCTGCAGGCAGCACACGGCCTCTGACACGCGTAGTCGCTGTGCCAGGCCCCGCCAAGTACAAGTCGGCTCCCACCGGCCTCCCACGCTGCAGAGCCTTGCTGAGGGCGTCTTGCAGGTTGCCGCCCGCCGCCAGGCTGTCTACCCGGAGGCCGATGCAGTCCAACGGGTCATCGAAGCCTAGCATGCGCGCCATAGCAGGATTCGCCATTACAACCACGCCGCTGGAATCCACCAGTGCTATAGCGTCGGATACCGCTGCCGCCACCAGGGTAGCCAGTGCTCGCGCCCCCTCTAACTCCTCCCGCAGCGGCTCCTGCGAGGCCTGAGGCGTCGCTACAGCAACGAGCTCGGCCGCCGTCCCGGACCGTGCCAACACCGGTGCCAGTGACAGGCTCACCCGCAAACAACTACCGCTCTCCTCAAGCAAAAAGGCATCTATCCGCGACACTGGCCCAACTTGACGGCCATGGAGTCCCGCCGCGCTCGGTTCAAGCCTTTGGTCTTGCAGGCTGGCGGCAGCGGCCACGGCCCCCGCCACAACCTCACGGGGGTAAAACAGGCTATCCAGGGGTACGCCCAGGAGACTCTCGAGTGGCCGGCCGGTGAGCTCCTCCGCACGCTTGTTCGCACGGATTATGCTTCCCGCAAGGCTAGCCACGAAGACCGCATCTTGGGTCAACGCGGCGAGAATGTCAGCCCGCCTGGCGCCATCCGGACCGCTCGCTTGCACCTGCGGGCTGGCGCCTGCAATCCTCTCCACCACCGCCTCCACCCCAGCACGCATAGCTGCCTCATCATCTGCTGGAAGGTACGAATCTGCCCCACCAGCCAGAGCACGCATCGCAAGAACAGCGTCACCTTCAGAGGCTACAGCGACTACCAGGGCACTCGGCTGGCGGTTCTTGATTGCCTCAAGTCCGTGCGGGCCACTCAAAAATGGACTTGTTACATGCCAGAGAATCAAATCCCAGCGTGCCGATTTCAGAAGCCGGGCTGCTTCGCGGGCACTGTGGGGAACTTCGACCCGCACCGTCGGTGAGGCTTGTGTTACAATAGCAGCCAGCCGCCCGGCTAATTCTGAGCCGGGTTCGGCAAGCACCAACACCCACAGGCTTTTCCCTGCGCCTTCCTGCGGCCGCATCGTAACCCGCTGCGCCTTCCGCCAGATTCACTACCTGCCAAACATGTGGAAGTTCTCGGCAATGGATACGACCGCAGGCCCGAGCACCACCGTGAAGACCGCCGGAAAGATAAAGAAAACCAGCGGGAA